>WNFL01000874.1_pt8 | contig 22306 bp, 28 predicted proteins | sample 5400361 | NCBI WGS metagenome assembly WNFL01 (sample SAMN13153351, study PRJNA577476) | soil metagenome | isolation source: 40 cm soil on Douglas fir-dominated hillslope | place: USA:California | collected 2013-09-17
AAGTACTGTGGGTTCACCATTAGGATCGACTAGAAACGAGAAGAAGCGCAAGAGGAAAGATGCCCCAGAGCTGGAAAAAGCCACATGGGACAAAAGGGCTGTAGATGCCTCTACCAAGCCGATCACTGTACCGGAACCAATCATAGAGGAGAGGAAGAAGAGCAAGAAACGCAAGGAGAGGGATGACGTTATAGACCCCGAAGGCCCAAGCACAATGGACACTCCCGACTTGCAAGTCCAAAAGAAGAAGCGCAAGAAAGAGCAGGGAAAGGGAAAGGAGCGAGAGAAGCCCGCCGTTAATGAACCTATGCCAATCGGAACAATGCCCGTGCGAGCGGACGAACCGAAGAAACAAAAGCGGGACAAAGACGGGAAAGGAAAGGAGCGGGATGCAGAAAAGGCCGCCAAGAAGGCAAGAAAAGCAGAGCGAAAGCTCGAGAAAGTCTCAGGTTCCGTATCTACAGAGCTCGATCGTTCAAGGGTTCTATCGTGCAACGTCTCGCCTTCATATGCTCCAGGTATCAATGCATAGATTTACATATATCTACATTCAAACCAAGGCCCTTTTCCGAATGTTCAAAGGTGAATCCGAGTGAAAAGAGTGGTATTACGAGACGGGCGAGGCGATTAGAATGATGCGGTCGAGTCAACCTCGATGGTGGGCACAATGGAGGCCACAAACTTCAAGAACACGACGAGGTAGAAGTCGACCTTCATGCTTCCATCATCGTCACTCTCCGCCACGGCGGACTTTTCGGCAGAGGATGAACCACCACCAGTCACTCTCCGAATTGCACCTCCCAGCCAACGCTTGCTACTGTTGCTGCCTGAACCTTCCTTCGGACTGCTTGCACCGGATGCTTTGCGCTGTTCCTCGACCATGCTAGCATTCATTCGCTCAATAACTTTCTTCATGACTGATGCATGCTTGCATGGGTGTACCGAAGCGGCCGTCAAGGAAGTCGAGTGAGGGAAGGGTTCGATGGTGACGGTTTTATTGGCATGGTCCGTGGAGATGTCCTGGAAAACTTGCTCTGGTTTCAAAGGGCTACCACTCTATGCTCCACTGTCAGCACAGCGGTTGCAATACGGATCATCGCAGCCCACCTCATCGTAGCCCAAGAGCCACATGCGTGGTGTTTGGTAAAGCTTGTCGTAGGAAATCATAACGTCATAAGTTCGAACTTGCAAGATGTTCCCCTTGGAACCCTTGGTTGCCCTAACTAGGGTGAGCTACTTGAACGACTTCCAGAGTTGGAACGTCAAACTCACACAGGCGACGCAACCGGTTTAGCGACCACTGCAGCCGAGGAGCCTTCCAGATCCTCTTCTTCCATATCCGGGATATCTTCCATATCGGGGATAGCCGCCTCCGTCGACGGGCGACCACCCAAGTTCAGGGCACTAACCTCTTTCGAAAGCGCCTCATCATCCGGAATGTCGTCAATTGTTTGTGGATTGACCTCGACGGCCTCTATTACCAGATTTTCAGCCTTTGTGATATGAATAGAGCTCAAGGACGCACGTCGCCCGGCATGAGTCTGAACCCACTCATCCTCCTTGTCTCCACCATCACCGCCGAAGGACAGCAGCCGCTCTGAATCTTCATCGGCATCCGTGTATGCTAAGGAAGTCGCGCGTCGCAAGCAAGGCACTACATCCTCCAAAAGTCAGCCCCTTGCATAAACAGAAGCTGAACCGATCGCACCTCCACGAGTGATGAGATACTGCTTATCAGTGGGCAGGTGTTCCCTAGGTTTCGCATCGCCCTTTTCCCTGCAGAACGGGTGGACAATCGTTCAGCAGGCGATAACATCTCCGGATGACCTCGAAGAGGACTAACCAGGTCCAAACGGGGAACTTGTAAGTCAGGAAATCACCAGCGACAACAAATTCCTCTGTAAGGGGATCGATCTGGCGTCAGCAAGAGCGCACGATTCGCGCGCTGGCCACTTGCGACTCTCACCAGGCGTGATCCGGCCGTGTTCTTTGAACTTGCTCTCCCTAAGTACCTATAGAAGTATCAGAGACGTGCACCAAGGCGCATTACGCTGGGAGAGATGCGATGGTAAAGCGACCCACTGGAGCAATCGTCTCTCGCCATCGGAGATATTGGCTCTGTACAGGAGATCAGAAATGGATCACTTGGACACATTAACACTAAGTCTGACCTGGATGATATTCATGATGGTTCGAAGCAGCCACGGAGGGGGTCAAGTTCCAAACGTGCGGCAATCTTGATGGCCAAGTAAACCAAGTCCGGCAAATTCCAAGCAGTGACAGGGGTCTATTTTTCCACTGTTTCCAGGGTCCTCAGGGTTTGGAGGATGCTATTCACTAGCTCAGGGTCCGCGTTCCTGAGAAATCTGAGAACCCATGAGGAGCTCCTCGAGGTGCCAAAGGCTCCTCAGAGTGATCCAGGCATCGCTGTATATAGCGGCATCATATTTTGGTCATTGTGTTTTGCTTGAGCACGTGTTAAAAATCCACAATTTTTGGTTTTTATCATAGGTGCAAATACTACAAGTTAGTATACCAAATGAAATATATACAATTAATTCAAATAATTAATTAGATGATGTCTCTGAGTAAAGGAGTTACAACATATCATGTTAGATTTCGGTTGAACCATATGGGAATTTCGTTAATCTTGAGGTCTGGAATTCTAATGCATGAACTCGTGGGTATTTGTGCTAACTAAAGTGACTGAGAAGCGTTGATGTTTCAGTTTCGTGAACCCATTTTCATTACACAAGACCCAATCGCCCTGTGGCCCCCTGTAGTTGCAAAGTACTCAGGACTGGGTAGCACTGTTGTACCTTGGTCTATAGAGGAGTGAGTAGTGGACATGACTGATCTAGCACGTACAAGCTAATGTTTGGACTGGTTAATAGGGTTTCGTGAGGTTCTGAAGAGAAATACTCATGGTGCTTGCCTCTCATATTTGGAAGTGGAGTGGATGGAATACCCAGGATTGAGTGAGTTGATAATATCAGTAAACCTCTAGGCAAGGACCATCAAGTCTATGGTCTGCGGTACCATGTAGGGTTCCAATGCTATAATAATGGTTCCTTGTATCACACCTTCATTAAATTACCTACACCTATTATAGTGCTCCCTATTCTGCTGCATGGGTTCATCGCACCTCAGGTTGATAACACCTGAACACACGTCAAAAAATGAGGGACTCTCTATCAACTATGCTCCACAATGAAACCCATGATTAATGTACAACAATATTATTATTATATGTATTTGCCTGTGCCTATGCCTGAAATATTTGAGGGGCCTCTGATAACCTTGAGGATCTCCTCGTTCTCAGGGTTCTCAGGAAGGAGCACCCTGAAGATATCAAGAAAACCCTGAGGACCTTAAGGACAGGGAAAATTACCGAGAACTGGAGAACCCCAAGGAATCTATGTATAACCAAGTAATAACATAATAGAAGGCCCTCTAAGACCGAGAGAATAAGGAAAATTAAGATAACAGAAGGGAGGGGCGCATTTAGGTTCCTAAGGTCACCTCAGGATTCATGATCCTCGGAAATTCCGTGAATTAACATGCTGAGGATTTCGCGATGGGAACCTCATCTAAGGGGTTCCACCGTTATGCTTAGCAGGGCCTAAGTGGACCCGCCCGCTGTGCTACTACTGTGCATGTGAGGGTGTATAGTCGGATGAAGCAGTACTGCGCGTCTGAGAGGTGTCCATCGGCGTAGCCCCCTGCACGCGTTCCGCTTCGTCATACGAAGGTAACCCTCGCAACCCAGATAAAGGTGTAATACCGCCTCCGAGAAAACCGCTTGCAGAGATAGTGTAATCCGGAACCGTGTCGTAGACGTTAAGATGGGAAAGGTTGACAGTAGAAGGAACTGCGCTCGATCGACCCGGGTCGTGGAAAGGATCCAAGACTTCAGAGTTTGGGGTATTCGAACACGAGGGTGTGGATGGGAATGCCATGGAACTTGTAATCGGTTGGAAGGAATCGATGGTCGTTGTGGATTTGCTTCGTTTCGAGAAAGGCGCGAATGGTTTTAGGCTGAACTTTCTACGGATTCGAGGTCGGTGCGGTGATGCGGAGCAAAGGTGAAGTTCTAGAGGTTCCCCGGGCATTACTGGCTCTGGACTAGGAGCACGACTAGAATTTCGTGACGAATTTCGGCTCCCTTGTCGGCTTGCGTTCTGGGAGTCCGGAGGCGTTGGACCGGCGAATATAGATGATGGGCCATATAGATCCCTTCCCAGTGAGTGTACGAGCTCCGAGCTGTATGACTCCTCCAGATGTCCCCGTTCAGAGGCATCGGGTAGTGAAGTCGCTCGAGGGATGCTGAGGAGCGAGTTTGTCGCTGAAAATGTACTAGTTGGCCCATGTGGAGATGACAGAATGTTCTCTGCTGGGACGTCGTCCTCCGGCAAGTGAGCATCAGTGGTCAGCGGATTGTTCGCGAGCAACGCCGCATGCAACGCTGCGTCTGCCACCCTATCACGGATATGATCAGGGTATGATGGCAGTACGGCCTCCTGAGGATTATCTGGCTCATATTCCGAACCAAACAACAAGCTACGAGTAATACTCGTCGCAGCCTGCGCTTCTTCGAGGACAACATGATCCAAAAGCTGAATTGGTAGAGAGCACCGGAGCTCACTATAGTGACCATCTGAGTTGGCGATCAAGATGTTCCATTTGACGCGATGGGAGACTTCGATGGGAGAAATGCCGTGAGATGGGGTGGCTGTCGGCGGGATGAACAGTCGAATAACTCCTTCAATATCTCCATTTCCGCTTTCTACAACCTCATTTTCCACACTATTCCTGTGCCGGGCCGGGGATAAGTTATTTTCGCTATCAACCTGACTTTGTATAGAGGCAGGCGTGGATCCACCGCTTGTGTTCTGACTCGCACTCCCTCTAACCCTGGATGTTGATCTTAAGTTCTCGCGAGAGCGGGCCCTGGCACGGCCGACGAAGGATGGTTGGGTTGCAAGGGGCGGTTCTGCTGCTGATTCCATCTCTGAGGAGGTTCGAATTCGAACGAGTTGGTTATGAAAGGTCGACTGCTGGGTACAGGTAACGGTCTGTAGATTCTCGTAATAAAGCGATCGCCATAGGGTCTTGACTTTCTCCTGTATGGACATCTCAACCGAGATTACCCCGACGCCCTTTGTCAATGGTGTGAACTTGAGCATAGCTGATAGATAGTCGCCAGCCGCCCAAGCCTTATGTGGAATGATCTAGTAAGTGAACCGTCAATCATAGCGCTCACTGGAGGCCTGTCGCCGACATACGATGTGATACATTATCTTCTCAGGCCACATGTTTTCAATCTCCAACGTTTGTTGATACTCCAGTGTTTCCGTGGAAGGGGCCCGCACCACATTGATAGTTTTGCTGGTAACATAATTAGTCGAAAAAGTGGGTCGAATGGCTATTGCGTGAAAGGTGTAAATGATTGAAGCATGACCGGTGTCGGCGTATATCGAAGATGGCGCCGACCCATCGAGTTCGACTGTGAAGGGCCACTCGTGAATGCCAGCCCTCAAAGTGTGATGATGCGACTTGTCGCCTTCGAGGAAGTCCCAATCGCGTTCAAACAAGACTGTAGTTTGGGGCGGTGTCCTCCCAGGTCTAACAAACAGACAGTGAGCGTTGTACTTGGGAGAGTCCTTTGAGAGCCGCACCTCTCATTGAGCGGCAGAGCGACTTTTGCCTTGGTTAGGAGTTTGAGTCCCACACCCTTAATAGCGGTAGCGCCTGCCAAATGAAGGATGACCGAGCCTGTGAGACTTGCCGGTTCTATCGTCTGGTTGCCAGTACATCGAAGGACGACTACATCCGACGAAAGCCGGATTTCTAGCGGGCACGACGGCGGCTGCAGAGGGTCTGCACGGGCCAGACCAGCGATATTGGGAACGGATGCAGACAGACGATTACGCTGAAAAGACGTGGGTGATGAGGGTCTTGAGGCTAAGTGGTGCGGGATGGTAGGGCTTGTTGGGCTGGTAGGCTCAGAAAAGGGAAGGCCGGGAATTGTGGGCATTGTCAGCGACGGCACCAACTGTACGTCTCAGCAATGGAATATGTGGTAGGAGATCAAGTTGCGGCGAGTCCCATAGCGCGAGCGGGCCCTTTACCAGCGGCGACAAAGATGTGCGCGTTCTCGGTGGCGTTTTCCGCCTGCAGTCGGCTCACGTTCGCCATCAAAGATCGATCCGCCTTCTCGAGATTGGGGCTCAAAGAAGGCACGTAAGGATAATAATAGGAGGCGCGAGAAGCCCTTGAGTTAAAGTAGAAGACTTCGTTATCTCGCTTAGTTGAGCACACACAGCTGCTCGGAGACACTAGTAGTACCAGGATTGCAAGAAACGACCCCCGCCAGGACCACCTTCCACCACCGCCTTCCACCACGATTCTTTCCGAATTCCTATATGTTTTCGTTCGAGAAGCGGCCCTTCATGCTCCCCACTTCCTCCACTCTGCCATGCCGAATGCGTAAGTAAAAAGCAGAACGGGCTAGCATTCACTCACCCGATCTGTTACGGCCAAAAAAAAAAAAGAAAAAAAAGAAAGAAAGGGGGGGATGGAAACCGTCAGTAACCCGGATGCGGTTGCGAGGAATCACGTCAAATGCTCAATAAAGGACAAACATACCCTTCAGGGGGCTTTACGTCAACGTTTGCCTTTTTGACTTCGTCCCAATTGGTCGACAGGGTGGTTCCACCAGATTCGACGAAGCTCTTCATCATCGCCCGTCTCGAATCCTCATCAGCGCCCGAATAGAGTTGCTGGAAGAACCCATTAAGCGCCGCATCCCCACCGGAGTTTGGGTCCTCATTGGTCGTCTTATCCTTTTCCTGGCCCAGAATTTCCGTCGTCACCTTGTCCCAGTTCTTGTGCTGCTTGCGCGATTCAAAGAGCGGCTCGTTTGCAGGCCGGGCACCGGTTGGTGGTCCTGGTTCTAGAATTTTTTTGGTTGCATAGGATTTAGGCACCACACCCCGCAGAGTCTGACAGTCATGGGCCCGACTCACTGTCGTCGTCCGTCGCTTTGACGAGCTTTCCCCAGCGTCCTTCAGCCTTCTTCTGGAGCTTTACTTCGACTTTGATTTTTGAGACCGTGTAAGTGCTTGCCGCTGGGTCGATCTCGCCCTTCAGTGGACTGAGGGTCAAACTCTGTTCGCCATGTTGAAATTGCAGCTAAGGTACATCAATCGGGTCAGTAAGGGGTATCAGTGTTATGCAGTGTATGCACACAGATGTTGGTGTGAGGTCGACCTTGACCTTTTCGGGGTCGGCGCCTCGTTCGAAGATGGAGATGGTGACCTTGTCATCGGTCTCGTAAAATTCGTGGCTAAATAATATGACATAAGGTCTCAAAAGTGACGCAATATTGCAGATAAGAGTGGTCTTACCGGATGGACATGGTTGAGGTTGTGTTCCAAGTTTGTGTCGGTGGCTGGCAATCCCATCATGTTGAGTTTCTCGCACATTCCAGATCTCACGGCTCACATAAAATACATTCAAAAATGGAAACTAGCTCCATGGTTTCCTTCGCACACGTGCAATATTTACATCCCAATAATATCCTGATGTCCAAAAGAGTCCGCCAACAAATACAAATTAAACTACGCATTGATACCGATCACAGGTGACAAGAACGACTCATAGTCATTCTGGTCAGTGGGGTCTCCAGTGACCTTCAGTGCGCGCATGAGAATGCGGTAGCGGCCATTTGGGATCCTTGTGCCGTTGGCAAAGACAGGGTTCGACAGAGAGAACACACTGAAACCCTCACCGGGTGTAGCCGACTGAGAGTGACGAGGTTGGTAGTCGAACTGAGCGAGAGGACCGATGGTTGGCACGAGACCAAAAGTGCCAGCGGGTTTGGCCCCGGCCCAGGTCGAGAAGAGATCTGCCCACCAATTCTTGAGCTCAGTCTCACCGTTGTCATTGATGCTGTCGATGAAGTCGTCCAACCAGCCACGGGTCTGGAGGTCACGCTGAACAAGTGCGGACCGGTCAAAGTCAGCGGCGACGAGGTCGAAGAGGAGGGTGGGGGTACCAAACACTAGGCGGTAAACAATACTGGGGAAGTTGCCATTTTTGAAATCGAAGCTGATTTCCTTAGTGGCAATGTTACCGTGGCTATCGACCAAGGCAGGAAGGGGCTGGCCGAATTGGAAATCGGTGTTATCGATGACCTTGCTCTCTTTGAGCCTGGCAGCGATACCAAGGTAGGTGACTGAGAGGCACTCGCCGGTTTCCTGGCCAGCGACCTCAATCCAGCCAGAGTACACTGGGATGGTACGGTTGGTGATCGTGGGCTCTGTGAAGCTGACCGTAACTTCCTTTTTCTCACCAGGTTTGAGATTAAAGGTGTCGGACGAGAGCGAAAGGTGGGCAAAGTCGGCGGTCAAGGGGACAGGATAGAGAGCAGGCTGAATTGAGTCATTGATAAGGGTATGAGCAGTACCAGCAGGGGTGTGAGAGAGCTTGTAGGTGACCGCTTTGCTGCCCATGTTTGCGACGGTGAAAGTCTGCTTCCCGTTGAAAAAGGCAGTGTCATTAAGGAGGAGCTGACCAGGAGCGACAATGGTAGTGGAAGTGAGGGCCTTGAAAGCGTCGACGAGACCGGCACCCTGCTGCGAGGCGGTTTGGAAAAGAGCTGTCTCGTCCTTGCTGAAGGGAACGATGTTGGCGGTCGACTGCAAGATATCACGGGCGGCACGCGCAACGTTGGCGTTGCGCCCCCTGACCGCAAGGAGAAGAGCGCTAACACCAGCCATGTAAGGAGTGGCCATAGAGGTGCCAGAGAGGATAGCAAAGGCACCCAATGGCAAGGGGAAGGTGGAAACGATACCACCACCTGGTGCAGCGAGTGCAGGCTTCAGGAAAGCGTCAAAGGTGGGTCCATATGTGCTGAAGGTCGAAACGAGACCACCAGTCGGGGCGGCGATAGTGCCGGCACCACCTTGCTGAGGGAACGAGATCTTGGGGGGCTGGCCCGCGTTGAACTTCTCGAGAAGGTATGCACCATCTTCAGCGCTAATCAGGGCACCAGGGATGACACCACCAGAGAATGCGTTAGGGGAACCGGCATTGTTGTAGACAAGCGCAACGCGAGCACCTTTTTTGGCAACATTTTCGAGCTTGGAGAGGAAGGTGCAGCCGCCACGGCGGATGAGTACCATGAATCCACTAAGGTCTGGAGTCGAGTCAGGGAGTGGGTTGCAAGCATCGTCGGGAACGAGTGTTTTGGAAACGGCAAACACAGGGAGTGATTCGGTGAAGTTCAAGGGTTGGAGAGAGAAGTACGGGATCGGGGCGTCGCGGTCAGAGGATTTAGCGTTCTGAACCGGGATGACAGTGTTGTCGACGGAGGCAACAGTAATGACATCGATACCAGATGCAGGACCAGAAGCGAAGAAAGCACCGGATTTTCCTTCGTTTCCAGCGGCAATGGTGACAATGCGACCCGCCTTGGCGACGCGGGACGAAACTACGGAGCTGACGGCCTCGGTCCAGCCAACAGTGCCACCCAAGGACATGGTAATGACATCGTTGCCATCCGTAAAGGCCCGAATGATTGCCTCGATGAGTATATCGTCGGAGACGCTGCCTTTACAGCCGAAAACTCGATAGCCTCCGATTGTAGCCTCAAAAGCAACACCAGTCATGTTGAATTCGTTTCCAGGATTGGCGCCTGTACAGTAAGTCAGGACTAATTTCGACGAAGGACAATCTCTACTGACCGACGATGCCGGCAACATGAGTGCCATGGCCATTGCAAGTGTCGTTGGGGTCACTATCTGGGGAGGGAGAGTTGGTACCGTTGTAAGCGTCACCAACAAAGTCGAAGCCGTAGGCGACCTTGCAGCCAGGACCAAAGCATCCACCAAGGGCTGGGTGAGGATAGTTGATGCCGCTGTCGATAATGCCGATGCGGATACCTCTCCCCGTGATCCCTTGCTCGTGGAGTTTGTTTACTCCTGTCATGGCGTGGACGGATTGAGCATCTCCTCCGCCAGTCGCAAGGGCTGGGTCTCCGACACCATTCAGGACAACGCTCTTCTGCGGGACGGGCCGTGGGATAAGGGTGACGGGGGTAATTGCTATGACACCGTTGGTGTTGGCCAAATGAATGAGGTCGTGATCGTTTTTGAGTAAAAGCGAAGCACCAACGAAGAGTGGATCGTCGTATTCATTTCGAATGTCCATGTCGACGCCGCGGGAGACAAGGTCTTCGTAGAAATCAGCATGGGTCTAGAGCAACGGTCAGTGCAAGAAGCCCAGCAGGTGGGGGAAAGGGCGGTACATTCGGAGAACGCTTGCCAGAAGGACCAGCAGAGCCGACAGAGGTTGGATCGAGCTCGACGATGTAAGCACCCGGAACAGTGGGGTTGGTAGTTCTACGGGGGATGCTGGAAAGGTCGACTGCGGCAGCCACAAGGCTGACTGAGGCGAAAGCGGCGAGGAGGGGGGCAGTGATGGGTCCTTTCATACCGAAATGAATGTAGGCCGGATAGGCGCGTACTTAAAGGAGTGTTGAGGGTGGCGCGACTGTAAGGATTGGGCATGTTAGAAATCGGGAGCCGAGTTATGAGGTCGAGTGGCAGAGGGCAACTCACAGGGCACACGGCTGGGGGAACAAGTATGTCGTGAGGGGCGTGAGGGCGAGCGTGAGGACTGGTCAACTGGTTTTAAGGCCACCCAAATGCCAGCGCTACCTGTATGGGTGGATGGTGCCGCGGATCCGGGCCGGGGATATCCCATACGTTTAATATTGAATATTGAATGTTGAATTTGGATTTTGGATTTTGGATTTTGAATATTGAATATTGGATCTTCCACATGCTCCCTGTTGTGCGCCTGTTGTGCGCCATCCGCTCCATGTGGAAGATTGGAACCATACCGCGACATGTCAGAAGAGACACGGTTCATCAACAAGCCCCGATTTTGTTGCATTGCATGCAGTGCCGTCATCGTAAGCCCTAAATAACCGTCGTTGGTCCAACTCCAACCTCGTATCGCGTAACAAAGGCGTTGCAAGACGAAATGGTCAGCAAGTCGTTCAGTGGAAGGGAAGGCAGGGGTTTGTAAGTAGTCCTTTGTACACCCTGTTGGCGTTTCACACCTGTCTTATACTTATATCCCAGTCTCTTGCATTCTGCGGTCAATGTCCGTATCGGTACCCGGGAGGACCGCCAGCTGCTCACCGGCACCCACACCGTACGTCTTCACTGCCCTACGGCCATACGTACACATAACCTTCTGCTCCCAGGTAGCCGATGTCTACTGCATTTCGTGTTCCGCCCGCCTTGGTTGGACTTACCTCAAGGTCTCACTCCTTCTCCAACGTGTTGCCCAATGCACTTACCAATATGATCAGGCCTTCGAACCCTCCCAGAAGTACAAAGAAGGCGAGTCTCCTTCGTTCTTGATCCTGCCCGTTTAATTGTGGATCCGTCTCGCAGGAAAATACCTCCTGGAGCAGGAAAGGATCTTCAAGGACAATGCCTGGGAATTACAAGAAGCCTCTCCGTCAAGTTGAACATCCGAGTTATGATATAATCAGACAAGAAAGCGTCCCAATAATTTTGGCAGGGCGGGGTGTCCACATTTCCCATAAATAATTCTCATATCACGCAATATATAGTGCGTCGAGGAATTCAGAAGCGAGTCTACCCACCAGGGCAGGTCCGACGACAGAGGAAGTGCCGAGGCCTACAAACCTCGATCAGTCAAGATTGCACACAGACGGTTTCAATGAAGACGTGCCGTAAAGTGCCACCATGTTACCCTTGCCAGATGGTTTAGCCCGTGCGATACACACGCTCTCCTTCAGATCAGCTATAAACTGATCGACGACCGGCAAGGTCAGCCGCTGAGCAAGAGAGCGATGTCAGAGGCACGCACATCACCTCCAAACGAAATGGCGACTTACAGTGCATGCAATATGGACGGCCGGAGGGTTGCTGAGCGCATTCAGGTGCCAGCCCTTTGTTGACATCACATCGCCTACTTCCATCACGTCCACCACTCGTGATTTTGAACCAAATGCGACGACCGAAGCGAGTGGCTTTCCCAACACGTAGAGCTCCGGAATCTCATGCGTGATCGCGGCTTGGATCTTCATGGCAGCGCCGACGATCTCCTTGCAAGATCGAATGTATCCACTGTCATGCACCACTCAAAGTAAATATAGTGTGTCCGCTGATCCCATTTCCCAGGACACCCATACCTTTCTCCGATGTATTGCATGATAGCCCAAGTGCCAGCAATTAATGCGCCCGGTCTGAACACCTCATATCAGTTGCAATGTCCGCGTTGGTGCCACCCTGCTCACCTTGAACCGGCAGCTCCGGGACTTGCATAGACACCACCTACGTCGGTGTGAACCGTTATCCATCTCCTCGAGCCTGCAGACTTACCAGACCACTCGGACGCAATGAAATACTGATACTGGCGCAATTCAGCGCTTCTGTACATAATGATGGAGGAGCCCTGGGACGTCTATTCAATATCCAGTCTTACCGGGGGACGCATAATTCACCTTGGGTGCAAATCCGTACTGCCAAAATTTGTAAGTAACAGCTTCGCACAGACAGGGAACCCGATCGACACACCTTGTGTGCGTCGCACGAGACTGCAGTTACACCTTTAACTCGGAAGTCGAACAATTTTGTCGGGAACCCCGCCTTCTCGAGGAACGGTACGATGAAGCTACCGAGGCAACAGTCGACATGGAGACCAACATTGTAGTTCTGGGCAATTGCTCCGAGAGCAACGATGTCGTCCATAATGCCATCCGGGAAATTGACGGCGGATCCAACGATCTAGAGTGTGTAAGCCGGTCATTCCGGGGAGCTGGAGAAACAACAGTACCATGATTGTGTTTCGGTTGCTGAAAAATGGTAGGTGAATCAATGCACAATTTGTGAATGATCAGAACTCACACAGCTCTGCGGACTCGTCGTATGTCAATCTCTCGAGTGACTGGGTCGACGGGGACGTGAATTACTTTGATGCGGAAGTATTGACCAGCCTTGTCAAAGGCAGCGTGGGCAGATGTAGCAATGACCCTTTGCATGTGGTCATCAGTACCTTGCCGCGGAGAATGAAACAGAGATCAACTTACATCTCAGGCTCGGTGATACCCTTGGTGGCCAACGCCCAATCACGGTGGGTCTTGCACGACATGAGGATGGACTCAGTGCCACCAGAGGTAGTAGAACCAGCGCCATCAGGATGGTTATACCTGTACAAAAATTCAATTCAATCAAAAAATGTGCCCTCGTGGGGAGAAGGATGGAACTTGCATCCTGAGGCACATTGCCACTATTTCTGCCTCCATTTTGCGGACAGCTGCATGTTGATGAGACACGTATGAAAGAATAGTGGAGCTGGGGACTGGGGCGCACCTGGGAACACATCGGGATGTAAGGGGTTTGAGACGGAGTACCGTTTGAAGGCGGCGACGATGATTTTTTCCGTATCGTCTCCTCCATCTGGTGAGGTGTGGGAATGGGTCCTCACGGTGGTTTGAGGTGGGTAGACGTACGATATACAGCGCCGGACAGTTTTCCTTGCTTCCAGAGGCCCGTGTGCTGCGACTCTGCGTCCATTTTCTCCATTTCTTCTGCGATCCATTGCGGGGACTGACCCTGGGAAGGGAGAGAAACGTGCCGAGTGACATTTGGCCCTTGGGGGACAAGCCTTGTGATGATATCTTGACGTGCTCTGCCAATCTCCGCTTCTACCTTTGCTCTGGTAGACGGCAAACGCATAATGAGGAGGATGCTTTGCTACGAGAAAAAAACACCATGAAGCGGTGAGAAGGTATAGATACTGAAAAGACTACGTACGAGGGAGAGCCACCGCCAACCGTCGACAGCGGTCTGAACAGGGCCATGTGCGACGAGATGGCGCCAACTCTTGAGAGTGTACTTGGCGACGAAGTAGTAAAAGAAGACATTCTTGAGAGTATTAACGGTCAGTGCCAGGGGCTGCTGGTTTGCGAGGTTAGAGTGCCATAGTCGAGCGAGAAACATGTCGGGTGGGTGGGCGGGCGTGAACGAAATGGGGATGCGTGGAGGGGAGCTGAGCTGCTAGTTGGCTCTAGCTCTAGCTTTGGCGCACTCTTTTCAACTCTGGAGCGCCTTGACCGGAAGCGAAGGAAAGCCGTGTTGGTCCCGAATAGAACTTTCAGACTTTCAAACTTTCAAAATTTTAACCAGCACCAACTCCGAAAGCGATGCGAATGGTAAGACACAAGACAGCGCCGCTACGCTACGCTGCCACTTCCACTGATGCCACTATGCCACCTATGCCATAACTCATTCATTCCTCGCCTTATTCGCTCCCTTCAGCTCAGTCAAGACCAAGAAAAGGACGTGGAGGTCACTTGGGGTACGCTTATCGCCCCGAAACTCCGTAATAGCAGTCCGACTCATCGCGTGATCTACACACCCCGTCACAGAGGATCAACAGCGCATCAATGACTTCTCCAAGTACAACATCAGATTACAGCGCATCACCGACCAGATGGAGAAGACACAGGTACGGCCCGTTGCATCGCAAGCTAGGCTCCACCTTACTCCTCCTCCTCTTTTTTCATGAAATAGTTCGAAAAGGAGGCCCTAGATGATGTAGCCGTGGATATCGAGCTTGCCGATGACGAAAAGCCAATCTTGTGAGTTACGTTGACGATTTCGTACCCCCAACAGAAATTCATTCTACGATTCTGGAAACAGGTACCGCATAGGCGAAGCATTTGTCTATCTGCAATTGGAAAAGGCCCAGGAGAGACTCGCCTCAGATCAAGAGAGAGTCCAGACCGAGCTCACAGGGTTGCAACACGCAGCCGATGACTGCAAATCTGTCATGGAAGATCTCAAGCTCCATCTGTATTCAAAGTTTGGCAGCTCGATCAATCTAGATTGAACAAAAACTAGTACAATACACTACTGTGGCATATGGCATACAACATCCGATGTTAAAACCTTCTATGCGAGACGGAGCAAGTCTATCAAATTTGTGGAGGGTTGTTTGGCCTCAGTTGGGAGGAATAAGAGGATCTCTTCGAATAGCGCGGTGCGAGAGGCGGTGCGATCTGTGATCTGACCAGACGCGACTGCTTGTTGGGTCGACAGTGGCCTAGTGGGGGAGGAGCGGCCTCCAGGGAGAGGTGGCATGCCCTGAGGGTGCAATATTTGCAAAAGATGCGCCATCAGAAGCTGGTATGATGCGCTTTCTTCAGGGTCGCTATGATCGATAGTTGCAGCCACTTGGGTCGAAAGATAGTCAAGCGCATCAAGAGCTGGCGATGAATCTTCACACATCTCAATAAACCTATGTGAAATTTCGCACTAAGTGAACGTCCCAAGCTAACAAGGTGGACTTAACTGACCGTCTTCTTCTCAACATGAACTTGATTCCTCGTAAAATCTCCTCCTCGGTCGCCCTAAGTGCCCGGTAAATATTAGCACTCTAGTGCAAGGCTAACCTCTCACCAGTGTAGGCGCATCGACCAAAAATCAGCGAGTCGATCAGTTTCTTTCGTACTAGGATTGCCACCAAAGAGGTAGCAAGTCCCTTCCACCTCGTCACATACTATGTCATGCCCGTAACGAGGTATTGGTTCCGTTTCGGCTTCCTCTGACCCTGCTTCGATCCCCTGACCAGGTAGGAGACGACCTGGCCTCGGGTGTGCTGCGCGGAGCCAGCTACCCTCTTTCGTGGAGTAAATGAGCAACGAAGAGCGGACCGATGGGTTCCCTTCAACGTCGCGGGTCATTCCGGCCGTCCTAGGCAGGTAGTTAGCCATGGTACATATAGTGGACTTCACACTTACAGGTAGATCTTGCCCTGATTCTGATCCTTGGCCGCCCGTGCCCCCATGACACAAAAGTCTACAGACCCAACTTGTCCGGAGTTGACCTCTTTTACTTGGAGAGTGTCGCAGTGGAACGTATACATGTCACCGAGGAAGGTATCGTGCCGTCTCCCAGCAATCACGTAGATAAGACGAGATTCCGGTTCAATTGTCATAACGTGTCCTGATTGGTTGTAAGTATTTCAAGCATGAAATGGCGTGAGTATTTTGTACCGCTTCTTCCGAGGATGTATGGTTGGGGGATTACGGCCGCAGTGGTCGTTTGCGGATCTTCGCTGTAGATTTAACGTGTCAATTACATTCTGCAAAGACAGTTTGAATAACGCACAAGATACATCGCCAAGCTTTCGCCCTGATGAAACCTGTCAGCCGATGTACAAAGCTACCAACAGAACTACGCGCCTGATGCTGTATTGGTACATTCCAGAGTACCTTGTCTTCCCGGCTTCGCCTTGTACTGATCCACCAAAAACGAACAAGGAGTCGTTGCCCTGGTCCAGAACCATTTGATGATCAGTCAAGGCTTCAGGGCCATCCTGATGAGTTCGAAGTATGAGAAGACGCAAATCAGGCTCATGCTGAAACTCACATCAGCCTGTAAAGGATATAAATGACTGGGGTTTCATCTTCAAAGGGAAGCACGTACAGATGTGTCAGAGGAGAGACGGGTCCACCCTTGACTACGAGAATAGGCGTAGAAGTCGCATTTGGGTGGTGTCGTGGGAGGTTCGGAAGACAAGCTGGTGACCCCGCCAAGGACAAAAAGGCGCCCAGAACGGGCATCGAAGACCATTTGGTGAGTAGTTCGAGCGCTAGGGCCACGGTCCTGTTGAGTATCGGCGCTGATGCATGTCCATTGACCAGTTTGAATAGAGTACTTCCAGAAATCGGCAAGAGGAGCGCTGCAAATGGTTAGTAAATGCTATGTAATTCTGATGCTTCTCACCTTCCATCCCACCCTCCGAAGAGATAAATGCATCGCTCCCTTGAGTCCATGCACATTTGGTGACCAGCTCGACTCTTCGGTGTGTCGCCATCTGGGCTAGTGTGCATCAAACGGGTCCAAGTGGGAACCGGCCTTTGGGTGCTGATATAGGGGTGGAGTAAACCCGCTTGTCGGACCAGCTGGAGGGCTTGCTCGGCGCCTTCCCAATCGGCGCGAGTGACAATGGTCTCATGAAGGCGGGTAATTGACGGATGCTCAAGTCTTAGACGTGGGTAAGACTGCATCAGAGCATCGAGGGCTCTGTTGAGGCCTCGCTGCCGCAGATGCTTAGCAATTAATTTTGTGACCATTTTTTCGTGGAACTAAGCAAAATAATCAGCGGCAGAGCCGGGATCGCAGGTAAGCTACCGACGTCTTGGTATTCTGTGACGGCTGAGGGCACTGATGCGTCACCATAGACGGCAACATGCCACAAACTGGTATTGAAGGCCGGATTGTGAGCACTATCAACCGGTTAGTTTATATAAAGGAGCGGAGAAAGGAGGGGTACCATAGGGGAACGATTTTTATAAATTTACAGGGGATGTAGATCCCATCGACATTTGTGTGCCGTGTGTTGAAGCTCTCATAGACCTTGTACGTCGGTATATCATTGCGCAAGGTAGCGCGTAATATTTCGACCATCGAATCGTCTGAGTTTGTCATGCCGCCGTAGATGATTACATCCTTGATGTTGCAGGGATGGGCTGAGAACGGAGGACGGGACGGAGGCGGGGGGTTAGTTAGGAAGCGTGCGGATAACACGTGTGGTGCGCACTTACGCTTGTGGAACTAAGAAAAGAAAAGAAACGCGGACAGTCAGAATGCGCAAGGTTCAGGTGAGACGGCGGCGCGGCTCACCTTGCCAAAAGTGAGAGACGCTACCGGTACGACGTCAGGTCAGGATAAGTCAATCGGCTCGAGTCTGTGAATTGTGAACGACTTGCTGATTATGGCTGGCTCGTCAACGAGCTCAAGCAGCACCCATTGTCGTGTCCGAGCCCCAGCGTGCTGGTGTGCGCTCCATCGCGAGCGTGTATCCGTTGGATTGTCAATAATGATCCGCTCTGGAGAGTAGTCCGCGGAAACAGACGACACCCCAGCAATCGAATACGCTAGTTTCTTCGGTCTTAGTGCCATGTCGAGTGCCCCCGCAAGAGGTAGAGTCCAAGCTCAAGGGTTCCGAGGGTTCGGGGACTTGGCCAAGATCACTTCTTGAACCCCGGCATCTTCAACGCGACACGACACCATGGAGCAACTACCACGCGATGTCCTCATTGCTATCGATCGAGTGCTGTCTCCAGGAGGCTCCTTCCAGTCAAACTCCCAAGACGTCTCCGAATCGTTAAACCAACTCTTTCCCGATGGTCAGCCCGCCCCCGCCCTCAAGTAACCGCTATTCTAAATATTGAGCCGATATTCCAGAAAGTGCGCTTGCAGATATTAAGAAGGTTCAAGAAACGTTGCTCGCGCGGCGGTTGGCAATGCAGCAAGAGGTCGACCGTTTGGTCGACCTTCTCAAGCAAGACCAGGATCCGGAACGCATGCAATTGATCCAGGAAAATATATCTGTATGTGTGGATGTCTTCGTTAGTCATTTAGCGCCTCGTTCAACTGAACGACAGGACCTCTTGACGCAAATGACACAAATACGAGAAAAGGCCACAGAATCAGAGGCAATCGTGCGAAACATAACGAAGGAGATTCAAGTGTTGGATACCGCGAAGAAGAATCTTACGCTTAGCATGACTGCTCTCAAGCGATTTCAGATGCTGGGTACTTGGTTAATGTCCAGCGGGAGCAATAAATTTACTTTCTCTTCAGTCAATGCTCTCGAACAACTGGATGGTCTATTGAAAGAAAGAAAATACGGCGATATGGCACAAACCTTGGGGGTGCGTAGGCAATTGGTCTGCGGTTGGTGCCTCTCACACATATTCAGGCTGTCAAACAAATAGCCACGTTCTTCCGTCCATATACTTCAGTGGACCGCATCGCGTCCGCATGGAAACGAATACAAGAATTTCAAGGTCGCGCGAGGACCATCGTCGAGGAGGACTTTGATGCCTTGTAAGCATCTCTCCTCCAAAATACTAGTCTCACCTCATCCCTATGGACTAGTGTACTGCAAGATAGTGTTCAACCCGTACAAGTTTCGAGGATGACCGAGTTGTGCTTGCTTGTCGACGCGCTCGGGGACGATTTCAGGTATGCAACGTCTCGTGTGGCATTGCCATCACTAACGGCACGTTAGGGGTCACCTCATAGAGCGTTATTGCGCAATGGAACTGAAGGAATATCGGAGGATATTCAAAACAGCCCAGGAAGCAGGCGGTTTGGACAACATATCTCGCCGCTTTGCCTGGTTCCGTCGCACGCTCAACACATACGAAGAAGAAGAGGGTAAAGTCTTCCTTTCCACATGGGAGGTCGGTCCCATCCTATGCGCGAAGTTCTCTGAGATCACATCGTAGGTTTCGATCCTTTCTCATTCAAACTCTCCTGGTGATTAAACGTCCTTTAGGGAAGATATGACGACATTGCTCGCCAAGGAAGGACCCAAATTAAGTGTCGCGTTGCTCCTGGAATGCATGCAACAGTGTTTGGAATTCGAACTTTCAATCGCACGGAAGTATGGTATTCCGGTATGTATCAAAGATTAGGTCCATACTATCTATATTGACCGACCCCTTCTCAGTTCGGTGAGATTGTTAAGAAATCACCGAATCCTGTTCGGGCCACTCAGACGATCTCAACTGTCTTCGAGAAGCACATGTCAGTTTTTGTCGATGCCCAAGATCGGTGAGCATGATCTATGATTACCGTTGACAGGCCTAACTTTCCCCAGTGCACTATCGGACATGCTTTCCTCCTACCGTGGTCCAAATTCCCGCACTTCCGTAGATGGAAACGCTGTTGAGCAGTTGGGCGCGACAGTCCTTCCTTCATCCACGGAACTCTTTTACTTCTATGCACAGACTTTGGATCAGTGCAGCAAGTTCACAACAGGCTCTGCCCTGTATGATCTAGTCCAGGTATTCAAGAAATGGCTGCGTATCTATGCCGGTGAGATTTCTGTCTGTGCCCTCGATTATCTTACATCGATCGGCAGATGATATCCTCGTCGCACCAATGAAGCGACCAGAGCTTCTCAGTAGAGAACGCAAATCGATGGATACTCGATTTAGCATCCACAGCATGCAAATGGCTTGCACTGTTCTTAACACTGCTGACTATTGTCATAATACGGCGACCGAGGTCTGTGATTTTGGCTATCTGCCTAGTTGTTATTCAGTCGTTTCTGAAGTTGGAGGAAAAACTGAAAGAGAAAATGGATGAAGCGTACAGAGAGAAAATAACGCTACAGCCCGAACTCGACCTCTTCATTGGGTCAGTGAATAGTACTCGGATTGAACACACGCTGAATGATGTCTACAGGGTCATCTCGTCATCCATTACCCAAGTTTTGCGAGATCTTGAAGCAACAGTGGAGCCATTCCTATTGACAATGACCAGAACAACATGGGCGACACTCGAGTCCGTCAGCGGTCAGCAAGCCCATGTCCTCGAAATGGTGGCGGCTGTAGGCTCATTTGTGGAGGTAACTAAATCGCAGTTGGAGCAGAAGAAATATCTGCGGAACTTCTATGACAAGGCTGCGGCGTTCGTATTCCTTGATTCCGTTGTGCGATTTTCTGAACATGGCTACAGATTGCTCATCACAAAATTTACTAATGCAATGGTTAAAAGCCGTCCCGTAAAGGAAATAGGAGCGGAACAGGCATGGTGCTCTTCTTGGGTTCCTTCCTGCTCCGACTGAGAATTTCATAGCTGCTACTGGATCTCCAAGCACTCAAGGCATGTCTCCTGCGACTGCCGTCTTCTCCGAGTCAACCAGAGGTCCCCCAAACGTAGGTTCTTGCTTGAAGTGAATTGCATAGACTCATACCAATTTCCCAGGTATATCAAGATGGTCATCAAATCTACTACACACTTGGAGACCATCCTAAAAATAGTACTAGCCCCAGTCGTAAGATAGAGTTAGGCCGCCGTTCATACAAATGTCAGGGTTGACGCAGATCGCAAACAGGAGCCCCACGATGCCTTCATACATAACTACATTCTCCTCATCGGTGATTCCTCGTTCAGCAATTTCCAAAAGGTGACACCAAGTGGCGTACTCAAAGTTATGACTAATCTACACATCTCAGATTCTCGATCTCAAAGGAACACCGCGACCGGAGCAAAACAACCTTCTAGACAAGTTCCTGACGATCACAAGCACGAAGAGCGATCTTGCCTCAACTTCACTCCTTTCTAATTTAGACATGGATCCCGGCAACACCTCCCAGGTTGCGGCCAGTGAGGTGGCTGCAACCTCCGTTAACCTATCTGCGGAAGGTAGTAAAGGCGAACGGAAGGAAGTCGTCTTCTCGAACTTTAGGAACCTTGTGTCCTTTGCAGTGGGGCGAGATCGAGAGACTAGCAAATAGAAAAGAGACTACACGTCTAATAATATTTCATCTATCACGTCTTTGGTTGTCCTGCGCTCTGCGTCTCGAGAATTTCGTGACGTGTTCTGAGGGCTTGACATGACCAAGCTCCCAAGGACTTCGTCCTCCGGCGCCCGGCGAATGGAAATTCGGTGGCCCAGGACGCCTCGAATAACGCGTCTGACATCTACATCCGTGGCAGAGAAAATGCTTTGTTCCTTTCCCAGTAAATCGACGTCCCTCCCGGCCAAAGCGCACGAGGTTTTGACGAGGTCTATGAAATCTTTGGTATATCGGGATGTCACGAGAGATGCATCGACTTGAGGGTGGTGACGAATAGCAGAGGTGATATTAGTAATGTATAGCGAGAGCTGGTTACTAATGGCGACTCTGTGGGCATCGCCTTGCAGCTGCTCGATGTAGTCGCGAGTCAGCACGGGCGTTTTGCGCTGTGGTTGACCATGGGTGTTTCCAATAGCGTCCGGTTGGTAGAAGAAGTTCAGGGTGTACCCAAAACGATCCAGCTTCGTAACGGTATGAATTAATTAGTGACGAGACGAAACGTTAAAGGGTTCACAGCCCACCAATGGTTTGATGATCTGCGGCCGTGCTCGACCATCTCCAAGGGCACTAATTGAGACTATCAGAAAGTTTTCTGGCAAATTCCAGATCTCGCCGCCATGGGGATCCTCTTGGTCTTCCTCTATGACGACGGTGCGTCTTCGAATGATCTCCCAAAGTGCCTGCTGAGCCTCGGCACTTGCGTAATCCAAACCTGCCACGACGAGTGCGTGTGGGAGGAAAGGTCGACGGACGTCGGCCTGGCTGGTTGCGTTGGTTTGCGCGAAATCGAGTGAATCATGGTGATCTAAGACGGGAAAGTCTCGTCCCGATTCGCGGACGCCGCGTGTGGAGAGACCTTCTTCTGTTACAGTC
>WNFL01056684.1_pt1 | contig 22305 bp, 19 predicted proteins | sample 5400361 | NCBI WGS metagenome assembly WNFL01 (sample SAMN13153351, study PRJNA577476) | soil metagenome | isolation source: 40 cm soil on Douglas fir-dominated hillslope | place: USA:California | collected 2013-09-17
GTGCAGCAAGGGATGAATGAACAGCGCATCCTCGGTGAAGAACCTCATCACCCGCGCCAGCCGTCCGGCAGCCTGCGCCTCGTGAAAGCTGCGCGCGAAATCCAGCATCTCTCGTGATGCATGCGAAGGATCTCCGGGGATCACGCTCGGAATACACGCATCGCGCTGACGAGGCGTGCCGTTCGGGTGAACAGCGGACGCCCCGGCGCCAAGCTGCCGGCTGTCCCAATAGTCGGTGTTGCGGGAAATGCGGCCGTCCTTGAGCTCCATCACGGCCATCAGATCGCAGCCGTCGTTGAACACACCGCCGGGAAGGTTCGCGCATTCGGCGACGAGGCCGTAACGCATGTCGCCGGTCGCGTGCACGAACCGGCACAACCGGCCGGGGACGGCGATCCGTTTGAACATGCCATCGCCGTAGCGACTCGCCACCGCCTGCGGCGACTCCAACAGGGCGCAGTAGCCGAGCACGGGATCCAGGTAGTCGTGGGGATTCGCAAAATACGAGGCGAACTTCTCGGTATCCAGGCGGTCCTTCGCATCGTAGAGGCCCCGAACGAATGCTTCGACTGTTTCGCGTTGGTCTTGATTCGGATCGACTTGCGCCGCGGTGGCAGACGCGAACGCATCGACGGACGATACGGCGATCCCCGCGGCGGTGGCGGCGGCCGCCCGCAGAAACAATCGCCGGCCGCGGGCGGCAGCGCCAGTCACGATCGGGGGGCGAAGCCGCAACGAGCGAGGAGCGCGGGGAAGCGGGGGTCGGCGCGGTAGGGATCCCATTTCGGATCGACAGGCAGAAACATGAGGTGCACATCACGGGCGGCGTAGGCGCTGTCGAGCCACTCGAACACGGCGTCTCGGTCGCCGAGCCCGGCGTACACGAGCGCCATGGCATACGGCGGCACGTATCGCTCGAGCGAGTCGGCTTTGAGCTGTCGCAGCGCTTCGCGCGCCTGACTTGTTCTTCCCGTCTTCGCGAGCAGATAACCCGCGATCGACGCCGCCTTGCTGTTGCCGCCTGAGAACCGTCTGGCGTCCCTCAGTGCTTCCAATGCGAGATCCGTCTCGCCTGTCTCCGCGTACACCTGCCCGAGCTGTACATGCCCGATCCAGAACGTCGAGTCGATGAACACCGCCCGGCGCGCAAACTCGACGGCCGCGGGGTAGTGGCGACCCTGAAACGCGACCTGCGACGACAGCGCTGTAGTGAGGAGATCCAAAGGCTCGAGCTCGCGCGCGCGACTCATGAGTATCTCGGCTTCGCTCTGCCGGCCGGATTGCGAGAGCACGTGACCCAGTGTTCCGTACGGCGCTGGATTGCCGGGATCGAGACGAATCGCAGACCGGAACGCGGCCTCCGCGGCAGTCAAATCCCAGTCAAGCAACCACTTCGTGTTGCCAACGGCGAACTGCGACTCCGCAAGGTCCGGATTGGCGCGGACGGCACGCGCGGCAGCGTCGCGCGCCAGCGGCCCCACATCGAGAGGGCGCGTGTCGCTGTTGATGGTGCTCGCGGCGTAGGTGAATGACAGGCTGGACCAAGCCAACGCGTAATCCGGATCGAGTCCGATCGCGCTTTTGTACTGCTCGATCGCTCGCACGTTAGTCGCCGGCGTCCGTCGGCTCTCGAGGTACCGTCCACGGAGATACGCATCGTACGCGTCGGCGTTCTGCGTCTGCCGGCGCAGCAACCCGGTCATCCGATCGGGCGAGAGCCTCAAACGGATTTGTTCCGCAATCGCCGCGCTGAGCTCGTGCTGCAGCCCCAGAAGAGTTGTCGGCTCGCGGTCGTAAGACTGCGACCAGACGTATTCCTGATCTCGCACGCGAATCAGCTTGGTCGTAACTCTCAGTCGGCCGCCCTCCGCTCGCATCGAGCTTTCCACCAGGTAGTCCACGGAGAGTTCCCGGCCAATCTCGGCGGCCGTTTTCGTGCTGGCCTTGTAGCGTGCCGTGCGGCCCTTGACGCTCAGGTGCTCAGGGTCGATTTGGGCTAGCGAGGCGAGGGTCTCGTCGGTCAGTCCCATAGCGAGGTAGTCGCGCTCGGGATCGCTCCCAAGATTCTCGAAGGGCAGCACGGCAAGGGTCACGCGCGGGACGGTCGATCCGCCACTCGTCCGCAACCAGACGACGAGGCCGACGATGACAATGGCTCCAAGGAGCGCAACCACGTCACGCGCATGTTTCGAAACGACGCGCCAGGGAGCCGGCGTCGAAGCGTTTATCAGGGCACGGGGTCCCGGCACGGCCACCGGTTCCTGGCGCGCGACCGCCTCGACCGCCGCAACGAAGCGATATCCCTTGCCGGGCACCGTCTCGACGAATGTCGGGGCCTCCGTCGAATCGCGCAGAACCTGCCGGATCTTGCTGATCGCGGTGTTGACGCCGGTTTCGACGTCGACGAACACGTCTTTGCCCCAGAGCCGGTCGATGATTTCGGCACGCGAAACGAGCTGACGGCGCCGTTCCACCAGCAGGATGAGGAGATCCATCGGCTGCCGTTCGAGCTTCACTGGACGCCCCAGCCGGCGCAGCTCATACGATGCGACGTCGAGTTCGAAGTCGCCGAAGCGGAAGGTCCCGGGTACCGTCGACATCTACAGGCGCTCTACAGTGTCACAACTACCGTGTGGCCTGCCACTTGGCGTTCAAGGTCGATTCCAGTTTTTCTCAAGGATCCCTCCATGGTCAGACCGAGCGCGGACGAACAAGATGGCGCTCCAGGAGGCAGACATGAAACATTTTGGAACGTGGAAAACGCTCGGCGGCGCGCGCATGGCGGCCGCACTCACCCTCACAGGCGCTCTGCTCGCGTCATCGGGCGGCAACGTCAGCGCGGAGTCCGACAGGTCGGACGACCACGCCGGGGTCGTCGGAACATGGACGGTGCAGGTGACGCTTCGCGACTGCGCGACCAACGCGCCGCTCGGCCCGCCATTTAACTCGCTCGTCACATTCCACAAAGGTGGAACGCTGAGCGAGAGCACGGTGTCCTTGCCGGGTGAGCGCACCTCGGGGCACGGCACCTGGACTCACGACGGACGACGGCCGTATGAGCAGAAGATGATTGCCCTGATGCTCTTTGACACACCAGGGAACTTGCCCGGCACGCCGACGTTCAACCCGGCGTTGCCGATCGCCCCGCCTTTCTTCGCCGGCTGGGCGACGGTCAGCCACATCCTCACACTCAGCGATGCGGACCATGGCACGTCGGCCGGGACGAACGCGTTCTACAAGTTTGATGGCACGCGGTACAGGACAGGCTGCTCCACCGCCGCTGCTCAGCGCTTCGAATAGCTCGTTTTCTTTTCGTTACCCCGGGGCGCCGTTCACGCCGCTCGACAAGCGGCTGACGGCGCTTCCGTTATCGCTGATCGGAAACAATCACGCCGCCCTTGATCACCAGCTTCGTGTTCAGGAAGTTCCAGTAGCCTTCGAGTGGATTGCCGGCGACGAGGACGATATCGGCGAGCTTTCCCGCTTCGAGCGTCCCGAGCTCGTTGCTCATCTCGATGTAGGACGCGGTGTTCGGCCCCATCAATTTGATGATGTCCTGCATCGAGAACATCAGGTTCAGCGATTTCAACTCGTGTTCGAGACCGGCCTTCGGCGCATAGTTGGTGTCGGTGCCGTAGCCGTAGATGACGCCGGCATCCCATGACGTCCGCGCGTTCACCGCTTTGTACCCGGCTTCCTGGCCGCGGCCGTCGCCGTCGAGAATCGATTCTGGCCACGGCTTGCCGTCGCGGAAGCGAGGTTTGTTGTCGGCGGCAAACACGCCGAAGACCGGCACGCCGAAACCGATCGTCGACAACTGCTTGATGCCCGCCGCAGCCACACGCTTCGCGTCCTCGAAACTGAGCCAGCCGAAATGCGGCGTGTGGACGAGCTTCGGCACACCGGCGTCGACGGCGGCCATCATCGACTGCGGACTCACTGCGTGGATCTGGATCCACACGCCCACCTTCTTCGACTCATCGACGGCTGCCCTGAGATTCTCCAGTTCTTTTGCCGTCGGCCCCGGCTTGGGCGTCAGCGCCTGTTCGCCGATGAACTTCACGCCGAGCGCCGCGAGCCGTCGCACTTCCGCGCGAATCGCCTCTGGCGTGCCGGTCGCCAGATCCAGGCGGCCCGACGGAATGATCCGCGGTCCCTTGATGACGCCTTTCTCGATGTGATCGCGGAGTGTGATGTTGCCCTCCGCGGGACCGCCGCCGGACAGAATCGTCGTGTAGCCCGCGTCGAGCAGCGCCTGCATTTGCTCTTTCTCGTTCGGCCCGGTGTTGACATGGCGATGAGCGTCAATGAACCCCGGTAACGCCGTCAGCCCGCGGCCGTCGATCAGCTGGCCGCCAATCGCTGCCGGCGCTTTGTCTGAAACGCTGGCGATGCGTCCGTCGCGAATCGCGATGTAACCGCGTTCGATGACGGTCCCGTTCCCCACGACGACGCGGACGTCGGCGATGACTTGCGCCGAAACGGTCCGGACGCCGCACAGACTCGACACGAGAACGGCCAGGCCGATCAGGAAATGCTTTTTCATGGGCGCTATCTTACGGCGGGCGCCCCAACCCCCAACCCCTAACCCCTAACCTCTAGCCTCTGACCTCTGACCTCCCGTTGTGTTAGATTCGCGCCCGTACATAGCAGCTGAACGGAGCCCAACATGAAACGCCTGTGTTCCTCATTGATGGCGATCGCCCTCGTCGTCCTCATCAGCGCTGTCATTCGGGCACAAACCAGCTCGGGCCCGATCGCGGGCAGTTCTCAAGTGCTGGACGCACCCGGCGGCAAGATCCGCGTCGTCACGGTTGCGACTGGCCTTTTCCATCCGTGGAGTCTCGCGTTTCTGCCCGACGGTCGCCTGCTCGTCGCCGAACGCAACGGCAAGCTGCGCATCATCACGAACGGCATGCTGTCGCCGGACGTCGTGTGGACATCGCCGACGCCGCCGGGCCAGGGTGCAGATGCGCTTCACGGCCTCGCCGTCCATCCAAAGTTCGCCGAGAACAAGCTCGTCTACATGTCGTACCCGAAGAACGGACCAAAGGGGAACACGCTCGCGATTTCACGCGGGCATCTTCAGGGCTCGACGCTCACGGAACTCGCGGAGATCTTCGTCGCCGACGCATGGGAGACGAGCGGCAACATGGCCGGCCACATGATCTTCGGTCCCGACAGCACGCTCTACGCGATGGTCGGCGATCGCGATCGTCTCTGCTGCACCGGCACCGAGGACAACAGCCTGCGCATGAAGGCGCAGGCGCTCGACAACCATGTCGGCAAGACTCTCAGGCTGACCGATGCTGGCGGCGTGCCGGCCGACAACCCGTTCGTCGGCAGGGCCGGCGTCAAGCCTGAGATCTTCACGTACGGGCACCGCAACGGGTACGGCTTGTCGTTCAATCCGCAAACGGGCGAGCTCTGGCAGGCCGAGATTGGTCCGATGGGCGGCGACGAAGTGAACATCCTGATCGCCGGCCACAACTACGGCTGGCCGCTCGTGTCGACCGGCCGCAACTACACGGGATCGCTTGTCTCGGATCAGCCGTGGGCGCGGCCGGGGATGGACAACCCGCGGATTCACTGGGTGCCGTCGATCAGCCCCTCGAGCATCCTGTGGTACACCGGCGACAAGTTTCCGAGCTGGAAGAACAGCCTCTTTGTCGCCGGATTGACGACGAGGGTGCTGCTGCGGATTGCGTTCAATCAGCCGTCGCAGGCCGAGCGACGCGAACCGCTGCTGGCGTCGTTGAACGTCCGAGTGCGCGACATCCAGCAGAGCCCCGACGGTTATATCTACGTGGCAACCGAAGGCGCCATCCGCGGCGACGCGGCAGACGGCATGGTGTTGCGACTCGAGCCGGCGAACTGAAGTCGTAGTACGCAGGGCGGGCCTGAAAGGCTCGCCCTGCATCCGCTTGGATCCGGCCTCCTTTTTTTCGACCTCCATACCCAAACCGTATGTTGACAGTGAACACGGCTGGGGTATGTTTACTGGCGCTCTACATCGAGCAGAGCGTCCGGCCCTAGCCGGACGGACTGTTTCTCCGTTCACTCCGTGTAAGGAGGTTCGACATGCGCAGTTTCCGCGTGGCCCCGGTGCTCGGCATCCTTGGAGTGTTGCTCCTCCCGGTCGCCGCGTACGCCCAGTCGTCTTTGGCGGGCGTAGCAAAAGACACATCCGGCGCCATTCTGCCCGGCGTCACGGTCGAGGCCGCGAGCCCGGCCCTGATCGAAAAGGTCCGCACGGTCACCACCGACGCGGCCGGACAGTACAAGATCGTCGACCTCCGGCCGGGCACTTACACTGTCAGCTTCTCGCTGACGGGCTTCAGCATCGTCAAACGTGAGGGCATCGAGCTGGGCGGGTCGGGCACGGTGCAGATTAACGCCGACATGAAGGTCGGGGCGCTCGAGGAGACGATTACAGTCTCGGGCGAAACGCCTGTTGTCGACGTGCAGAACGCCGCGCGGACACAGAACATGAGCGGCGAACTCGTCGCCAACACGCCGGCGGCCAAGAGCTGGAACGGCATCATGCTGCTCGTGCCGGGCGTGACCGGCGACAGCAACGCCCTGCAGCTGCAGCCCACGATGATCCTCTTCGGCATCCACGGCGGTCCGGCGACCGAGGGGCGCCTGCAGGTGGACGGCATGAACGTCGGTGCGTCGCGCGGCGGCGGCGGCGTGTCGGGCTACTCCGTCGACACCCCCAACGTGCAGGAAGTCACGTTCCGCACCTCTGGTGGCATGGGCGAAGCCGAGACCGGCGGTCCGTACATGAACTTCGTGCCCAAGACCGGCGGCAACCAGTTCAAGGGCACGGCTTCGTTCCAGGCCTCGGGGTCCGGCCTGCAGAGCGACAACTACAACGACTACCTTCGCTCGGTGCTCAACAAGCCCAGTACTCTCATCGGACTCTACGACGTCGACGGCGCGCTCGGCGGGCCGATCAAGAAGGACAAGCTGTGGTTCTTCTACCTGGGCCGGACGTACGGCAGCAGCACGTCGATCACGGGCATGTTCGCGAACAGGAATGCCGGCAACCCGAACGCCTGGAGCTACGACCAGGATCCGACGCTGCAGGCGCGCAATGACGGCTCTACGATCGTCAACAGCCTGCGGCTGACCTGGCAGATCAACCAGAAGAACAAGTTCAACGTCTTCGGCGACTATCAGAAGGGCTGCAACGGCGCGGCCTGGATCGGCACAACCGCGAAGGCCTGCCGGTCGAATCCGGACGGCTGGATAGAAGGCGGCACGGCGACGATCGCGCCCGAAGGCGGCGTCTATGGCAACACGACGCCGCAACGCATCTGGCAGGCGAGCTGGACGAACACCATCAGCAGCCGCATGCTGTTCGAGTTCGGCTACAGCGCGTACAACAGCCGCTGGGGCGGCCCCGTCGGGCCCGGCAACCCGACGGCCGACTTCATTCAGGTGCGCGAGCAGGGCGGCCTCATTCCTGGCTTGTGCTACCGCGCGATCAGCACGCTCTGCGGCGCAGGTTTCGCGACGTCGACTGGCTGGATTTCGGCGAACGTCTGGCACGCGAACCTGTCGTACGTGACCGGCTCGCACAACGTGAAATTCGGCTACAACGGCCTGTACGACTACGACAATCAGGACAGCAACTTCGCGAACTCGCAGGGCCTCGTGTATCAGTTCAACAACGGCACGCCGAACCTGTTCTGGGAACTCTCCGGCTACTTCAAGAGCCAGTGGCGCACCAGATACGACGCGTTCTTCGTCCAGGATTCGTGGACCCGCGATCGCCTGACCATTCAGGGCGCGGTCCGCTACGAGCACGCCTTCAGCTATTACCCTGAGTCGTTCATCGGCGGCACGCGGTTCATCCCAACGTTCACGAACATCGCAAAGAGCGACGGCGCGAACTTCAACGACATCATGCCGCGAGTCGGACTGGCGTACGACGTGTTCGGCAACGGCAAGACCTCGCTCAAGGTGAACTGGGGCAAGTACGTCCAGCCGGCGCAGAACGCCGGCATCTACACCGGCGCGGCACCGACCTCGGCGATCGCGACGGCCGCGACGCGCAGCTGGAACGACGCGAACTCCAACAAAGCCGTCGACTGCAATCTGTCGGCGCCGGCAGCATCGGATCTGAGAGCGTCCGGCGGCGACAACTGCGGCGCGCTGTCGAACAACCTCTTCGGCACGCTGACACCGGCGTTTAGCTACAGCCCGGAGGTCCTGAACGGCCTGCGTCCGTGGGACTACCAGTTCGGCGTCGCCGTTCAACAGCAGGTGCTGCCGCGCGTGTCCGCTGAAGTGCAGTGGAACAAGCGCTGGTTCGACGGCTACTACGTGAGCCGAAACCTCGCGCTCGATCCGGTCGCGGACTGGGCGACCTACAACATCACCGCGCCGTCGGATCAGCGGCTGCCCGGAGGCGGCGGATATCAGGTCGCCGCACTCCATGACGTCTCGCCGACGAAAGTCGGACAGACGAACTATCAAATCCAGGCCGCGAAGAACTACGGCCTCGACGGCGCGTACCAGCGTTGGACCGGCGTGGACGTGACGCTCGCCGTGCGCGCGACCAGGGGGCTGACGTTCCAAGGCGGCACCAGCACGGGCCAGACCATCCAGGACATCTGTTCCGTCTCGAACACGACGCCGGATGCGCTGCTCGCGGCGCAGGCACTGGCAGTTGGCGTCTCGGTTCCGGGCTTTACGCCGCTCAATGCCGGCCAGTCCGGCCAGGCGCCCGGGCAGTACTGCAAGCTCGAATCCGGACTGCTGACGCAGTTCCGCGGCCTCGGCTCGTATCAGGTGCCGAAGGTCGACGTCGAAGTCTCGGCGACGTTCCAGAGCAAGCCGGGCCAGCAGCTTTCCGCGAACTACAACATGCCGGCCGTACGGACCGCAACGACGCCCGCCGGCCAGGCGGTCGTCGCCGACTTCCTCGGACGCGCCCCGTCGGGCGGCGTCGCCAACGTGACGATGAACCTCGTGACGCCGGGCACGCTGTACGGCGATCGCGTCAACCAGGTCGATCTGCGATTCTCGAAGATCTTCCGCTACGGGAGGACGCGCACGAGAGTCTCACTCGACATGTACAACGCGCTGAACGCGCATCCCGGGCTCACGTACAACAACACGTTCAACTTCAATGCGCCGGCGACCCCGCAGGGCGCGTGGCTGGCACCGACGACGGTGCTGGCGGCGCGGGTGATGAAAATCGGGGCGTCGATCGACTTCTGATGCGATCGAGCAGGGGTTAGAGGTCAGGGGTTAGAGGTCAGAGGTCAGAGGTTAGGGAAGGGGCCGGAGCTTGGGAAACCGAGCTCCGGCCCTTCGTCTTTCCGAGTACCGAGTACCCAGTACCTAGTACCTAGTACCTAGTACCTAGTACCCAGCTACCCAGTACCTATTTCTTCGCGGGCGCAGCGGCCGGAGCAGGTGGCGCGAGGCCGGCGCGCACGGCGTTCCTGATCGGCTTGATCGTCTTCAGGTACGCGTAGATCGCTTTCAGGTCTTCGTCCTTCATGTTCACGTAGACGTCAACCGGCATCGGCGGCATGATCGCCACGCCTTCAGGCTTCTTGCCCGAGCGCATCGCCGCAACGAACTTCGCTTCGTTGTAGCGCATGCCCAGACCGGTCGCGGGGTCTGGAGTCAGGTTCGACGCCACGGTCTGTCCCCATCCGCCTGCCCACGCCGTCAGATCCTCCGAGGCGTGCACCTCGCCTGGCGCCGGCGTCGGCACCTTCGTCGTCTGCGGGCGGCCCGAGAGCATCGTCTCAGGCACCGGCTTCATCGTGCCGGCCACTTTCGGTGAGTGGCAGTCGTGGCATCCCGTGATGCCGACGAGGTACCTGCCGCGCTCCACCTGGCTTTCAGATGCGGACTGCGCGCGTAGCGACGGCGCGACCGCGAGCGAAAGAGCAAAGACAGACGCAACACAGATCGTGGCTTTCATCGAACTCCTCATTGAACTCCTCCGGTTGAATTGGCCGCCTTGTCGGTCGATCGCGAGGCCGACAGGATGTTGCTCATGGCGTGATTCCCCTCGTGGCACGCGTACTCGAACATGCCGTACGACGACTCGCGACGAAGCGGGAACGATGCCTTCCACGGCCTGGTCCACGTCCTCGGATCGTTGACCGTCACTTCGTACTGCAGCGAGTCTGGTCCGGTGCGCGTGAACTTCTCGACGATCTTCGCGTCGTCGCTCAGCATCATCAGGTTGCCGTTCGCTGTGGCTCCTGTCCGGCCGTTGAGGTTCGTCGTTTCGACGACGAGCGTGTTCCCCTCCCAGTGTCCGCGGGGATCGCCCATGTACGTCCGGATCCTCGACGACACGTGCGGACGGCCGTCGAGCGGGACGACGCGCACTTCGTGAATCATCTCGTAGCGGATGACGACGAAGCCGGGGAATTGGAGAATCTGGTTGCCGTTGTTGTAGATGACCGGAAACACCGACCCGAGCGGACCCCGCGAGATGCAGCGGTCGTAGGGGCCAAGCTCGGTCGGATCGGCGAAGCCGTCGACCATTACATAGGTGTTTTTCAACGTCGCCGCGCGGCGTTCTGCTTCGGGCGTGGTCGGCGGCAGACGCCCGTCGAGTGGCTCGACGATCAACGACGCCTGCTTCGACGCCTTGCCCAACTCGAGCCAGTGGGACGGCGGTCCCGTGCCGTCGCCCTGACGAGGAGCTGTCGAGACCCCCGTCTCCAGGTCGGCAGCCGCGCGTGTCTGCTCCTGTTTCTGACGCGTGGCAAATTCCTCGGCCGACACCTCGGTCCGTTCGCCCATGGCCGCCGGGCGCTCGAAGGGCACGCCGACCATGTCGGTGCTCGGCCACAGGCCGGAGAGATCCGGATCGCCCCACGCGGTCTTGGGTGGCGAGTACAGAGCCTTCGCCTGCTGTGCATAGACGCCGGGGGCGTACAGCGAGGCGAGCGCGACCGCGATGGAAAGTTTCCGCATGGCAATACTCCCGTCAGTCAACCGGTTTGCCGCGCGCCGCTTCTCGTTCCGCGATGCGCGCCGCTTTGAGAATCCCCTCCAGGCCTTCGTTGCCTTCGTGACACGCGTACTCGAACACCGGCTGCTTCTCGTCGCGCGTCAGCTGCATGCCGAACGTAAACGGCCGCACCCACGTGTTCGGGTCGTCGAACGTCATTGACCAGTCGACGACGCCTGGCCGCAACAGCTTGAAACGCTCCGTCGTCTTCAGCCGATCCGAGGCGCCGCCGTATGCCGACTTCTCCAGGAAGTTCGTGGTTTCGACGACGAGCGTGTCCCCTTCCCAGTGGCCGCGCGGGTCGCCCATGTACGTATGCACTTTGTCCGACACGTGGGGCCGGCTATCGAGCGGGACGAGACGCGTTTCGTGGACCATCTCGTATCGAATCGCGACGTACCCCTGGCCCTGCACGATCTGGTACGAGTTGCCGTAGATGGCCGGCATCATCGATCCCGGAAGGCCGCGTGAGATGCAGCGCACGTACAGCGTCAGGTCTTCGGGGCCGTCGAACGGTCCGTTGTAGTAGCCGTCGCCACCCCGGCGCGCAGCGCGAACGGCCGCGGCTCGCGCGACTGCGGCCGGCGTCAACGCCGGCATCTGGCCGTCAGGCGGATCGGAAATCATCCACGCGCGGCTGTTCTTCGCGTTGTAGTTCTCGTACCAGTGCGATGGGCCGGCGCCGGTGTCGTTGTCGACGGTGCCGCCAATCGTGACGGCCGTCCGCTCTGTCTGCGCGTGACGGCGCTCCAGAAGTTTCGCGAGCTCGGCCGGCGTCACCTCTTCCAGACGTTTCCCGGCGAGCTCCGCGGGGCGCTGCATCGGGATGCCGCTTTCGTTGCTGTTGGTATACGTGCCTTGCAGATCGGGATCGCCCCACGGCGTTTTGGGCGCCTTAGCGCTCTGGGCCGCTGCTGGAAGCGCGAGCGCCAACGCGGACGCGATCGAGATGGCGAAACGTGTTAAAGAAACCATGGCCCACTCCTCAAGAGCGAAGGCGTAGCTGTTGGGTGGATTCTTCCACGGGCCGCGTACATCGTCAATGAACGAGGATGGCGGCAAGGGCCTTCGTCAGCTCGGCGACCGGGTCCTTCGCGGCGGCCGGCGATCGCCACGCGACAAACCCATCAGGACGAACGAGAGTCGCCCCCGATGCGGAAAGACCGTAAGCCGCGGTGAAGCCGTCCACGATCCGGTGCGCGTCGAGCTCGAGGCCCTTGAAGCGCGCCGCCGCGGCACCGGCCGACTCGAACCAGCTGGTCGCATCAGGACCTGCGAGCAGCACGAACGCTCCTCGAAACAGATCGATGGTCGAGATCCGCTTCCCCCGCTGCTGAATCCAGACATGAGGCGCGCGCGAACCTGGCCGTCCGTGTGATTCGCTCGGATGTTCACTCGTCTGCCCCGCGGCGATCTCATCGCCGGGTCCCGGAACAATCGCGGGCGATCGATACAGGTATCCGAGCTCGATGTTGAAGTCGTCGGCCAGCGGCTGAAAGTCTTTCTTGCCGAGAAACGGCGCGGTCCGCGTGACATACCGCGTGTATGCCTGCTCGACCGTGAACGCCGCAGCAGGACGCCGCTCCGCGTCGTAGGTATCGAGCAGCCGTGGGCCAGCGATTCCTTTGAGCACCAGCGCGAGCTTCCACGCGAGGTTGTGGCCGTCATGAATGCCGGTGTTCCCGCCGTAGCCGCCGTTGGGCGGCATCAGATGCGCAGAATCGCCGGCAAGGAACACGCGCTCGCTGCGGAAGCGCCGCGCCACGTCCGAGGTCGCCCGCCACCGCGCCGTGCCGGTGATCTTCACGGGAAGGTCGGGCACGCCCGCCGCGTTGCGGACGTGCGCGACGAGCGTCTCCTCGCGGATATCGTTCGCGGGGCTCGAGGCCTCGGGCTTCGACGTGTCTCCGGCCGTGTTGACGACGAGAAAGCCGGAGTTCTGATCTTTGTCGAGCCTGAAGAAGCCGCCGACGTGCGGGTTGCCGATGTAGATCACGCTGATGTTCTTGCCGACCAGCAGCGGCGCGAGCGGGGCCTCGAAGTAGATCGTGATCGAGTTCGAGAACACGCCGCGGCCGTCGAACTCGATGCCCGCGAGCTCGCGCACTCGGCTGTGCGCGCCGTCGGTTCCAATCAGGTACTGCGAGCGAATACCGCGCTCCTCGCCAGTGTCCAGGTTCTTCACCCTCGTTGTCACGCCGCTCGCGTCCTGCGCGAAGCCGGCGACCTCGTAGCCGTTGAGCACTTTCGCGCCGGTGCCCTCCGCGCGCCGCCTCAGGATCGGCTCGAGTCCCGGTTGCGTGACGAACAGGCGACGGCACGGGCTGAACGCGTCGACGCCCTGGTTCAAGCTCGGGACAAAATCCGCGAGCACCTTGCCCGCGAGTGTGTCCATGAGTGAGATCGTTCCCTCAGGCTCGAACTCCTCGAGCGATCGCGCTCGCACCTCGTCTTCGATCCCCGCCGAGCGGAACAGCTCGAGCGTGCGCATGTGAAAAAAGGCCGCGCGCGGCAGCTGCGAGCCGCGGTGCAGCCGTTCGATCGCCAGCGAGGCAATGCCGTGCTGGGCCAGAAACATGGCGGTCGACAGCCCCACCAGGCCGCCGCCGGCGAACACCACGGGGAAGTCGTTGTCGTCAACGCTCATCGCGAGCATTGAAGCACAACAGAGTCAGGCAGTCATCAGTCGGCCAGTCAGCCAGTCATCAGTCATCAGTCGACTGGAGACTGGAGACTGGAGACTGGAGACTGTTGAGTCGATACGGCTCTTCTGGGGTTCGAGCTTGAGTCCGAGTTGTTCTCTCAAAGCGGTGAACAGCGGGGCCGTTCGGATCGACAGGCGGCGCGGGCGGCGCGCCCGCCGGGATCGGTAGAACGGGCGTCCATTCGAGATCGAAGAAGTTAGAGGTTGGGGACTAGAGGTTTGGGGATTTCTAGAGGTTGGAGGTTTGAGGTTAGGGGAAAGGGGAAAGGCCACTCCCCCTGTGATCGAGAATACTGAGAACCACCGCGATGCCAGCGTGACGCAAGCTCTTCCCCAACCTCTAACCTCTAACCTCTAACCTCTAACCTCTAGTCTTCGGTGGGTCGCTCCACCCGATCGATGACGAGCACTTCCACAGGCCCCTTGGTCGATTCCAGTTTCAACCCGAGCTGCTCCTGAACGGCCGTGAAAATCGACGGCGCGTCGGACGCAGGTGCGTCGGCTGAAACAGCACCACCCACCGGCTCAGGAGCGAAGTCGAGATCGAGATCGAAGCGGCCTTCCAGTCCCGTGCGGTTGCTGACGACGCGTCCGAGTTGCAACCATAGTCCTGTCGCGATCTGGTCCATTGTCATCCCGCCTATCGCGATCGTGCCGGGGCGCGACTGGCTTCCGCAGAGGACGCGATTCGATCGGGGAATGGGCGTGCCCTTCTGGGCGGCCGCCAGTAGCGCCGGACAGTCGGCTGCGGCCGGGCGCAGCCGCGGTCCGACGGCACCGTCAGGTTTCGCGCGCAGCAGCGCGTATTGCGGGAGCTCTCGCGATTCTCGATGAATGACGAGTTTGAAGCGATCGGCGAGCAGGGAACGCACCATCAGAAATATCTGGTCGCGTTCGGGGTTGCCGTCCGCTTTGGCGACAATGTCGAAGCGCTCAGCGCGAATCCAGTCTGGCGCGTCGACGATCAGAAGGTCCGACACGCCGTACGCGAGGCGAACAATCTCACGAAGCGGTGCGTTGGTCGCGGTGAATCGCCCACCGGGAGGCATTCCGAAATTCACTTCCCGAATGCCAGACCGGTTCACCTTGATCGACGCCGCTTCGAACGACGGCGTGGACTGAGGGGCGGAGGTCGGAGGTTGGGGATTTCTGGAGGTTTGAGCCTGGAGGTTGGAGGTCAGGGGAAATGCGAGTCCCGCGGTGATCGAGAGAATACCGAGAACCACCGCGATGGCAGCGTGACGCAAGCCCTTCCCCAACCTCTAACCCCTAATCCCTAACCTCTGTTCCCCGGCCTCTAGTTCGCACCCGCGAAATTCACGGTGACGGTCATGCGCGTCTCAATGGGCTGGCCGTCAAGGTGTGTCGGCAGGAACTCCCAGCCGTTCACCGCCTGCACCGCCGCGGTGGCAAGCGCCGGATCCGGCGTACGAAGTACCTCTATACCGGTGACGAATCCGTTAGCGTCGATTCGGCCTTCGAGAATGACCACGCCGCCGGGTCCCGCGAGGCCCGCCGGGTAAATCGGACGAACGTCCTTGATCTTGAGCGGCGGCCGGAGGCAGCCGCCAGTCGGTGAGGCGGCGCATGGATCGGGTTTCTCGACACGCGCGACCTGATTCACGCGAGCTGACGGCACGCCGCCTGGAGGCGGCAGATTAATCGACGGCGTCACCGTAATCGTCTCGGAGATGCTTCCAATCTTCATGACCCCGTTGATCTGCACGGCCTGGCCGCCAGCGACCGTCAGGCCTTCACGCTTGAGGTAGGCCATGCCGGTGAACTCGAACATCAGTTCGTAGGTACCGGACGGCACGCCGACAAACTCGTAGTGGCCGGCCGCGTCACTCTTCACTTCGCTCTTGGTCTGCGCCGCCGCATTCGACAGCACGAGCCTCGCTCCGTTCAGGGGACGGGTGTACTGATCGACAACCGAGCCGGACACGGTTGCGAACTGTTCCTGCGCTGAGGCGCCAAACCCTGCGACGAAGACGGTGACAACGCCGAGCACGACGGCGGCCGCGATCGACGCCGTCCGCGTAATGGGATCCCGATCGAGATGCACGTTCAACATGGCGCGAACTCTCCTTTCGAGGCTTGATGGACGCGCGATCGCGGCGGCTGGCATGAGCCGAGGCCAGTCCGACGTGAACCCGCGCGCAAGATCGACCAGCTCGGACGCATAGTCCGAACCTTCCACTCCGAGCGTCAACACGGCATCGTCACACGCGTGCTCGCTCTCGATACGCAGGCGCCGGCACGCGAGCCACAGCAGCGGATTGAACCAATACACCGATCGCAGCAGTTCGGCCGCGACCTGCACGATCCAGTCTCGGCGCCGCACGTGCGCCAGCTCATGGCCGAGGACGATGCGGATGCGATCGGCGGGCCATTGCGGGGCATCGGCGGGCAGCAGCACTTTCGCGCGTGTGAACCCCCACGTGCCGAGCAGCGTCGGATGGGGCGGACGATTCAACCCGTACCCGCGAGCGATGTCGCCCGCGGCATATGCCCACGGTCCATCCGTGATGCGACTGGCTCGTGATGCCATCCATGCGAGACGAAACAGGCCGACGAGCAACACAAAGAGGCTGGCGCCGACACCGGCGATCCAGATGATGCCCAGCGATCGGGCGAGGGCCGCGGTGTTCCACCGGCCGCCGGTCGTTGCGCGCAGGCCGTTCGACGGCGCGGTCGGCGCCGAATCCTCGAGCACGGCCAGCGGCCGGTCGATGAGCACCACGCGCGACGTGGTGAACCATGTCCCCGCGGTTGCCTGCCACGCGGGCGCGACAAGGCGCAGCGCCGGCGTCGCCGCCGCGCACGCGAGCGCGGCCGCGAGCACGAAGTGGCGCACCGCGGCCGATCGCCGCCGAAGAACCGCCATCGTGGTCAGCGCGACGATGACGATGAGCGAGATCTTGATGGTGGTGTTCAACAGCAACAGCGTCATTCCCGGCCTGCCTTTCCTGGCAATCCTGCCCGTCCCGCCCTTCCTGCCCTTTCTGCCTTCCCTGCCTTGGACTCCTTGACGAGATCCGCGATGCGATCGAGCTGGTCGTCCGAAAGCTTCGTCCCTTCGCCGCCAAGAAGCGCGGCGACAGCGCCCTCGGCCGAGCCGTCAAAAAATGTGTCGACGAGATGGCGCAGCGCCGACTTGCGGGCCGAACTTCGCGGCACGGCCGGCGAGTAGACGTACCGCAGCCCCAGTTCTTCGTGGCGCACGTGCCCTTTTTCCTCGAGCACGCGCAGCTGCGTGCGCACGGTGGAATAGTTCGGATCGCCGGACAGGTCTTCCATTACCTCTCCAGCCGTGGCGCGGCCGCGACGATAGAGGATGTCCATGATCTGGCGCTCGCGTCTCGTCAGTGCGCTATGGATTGGCTGTGGCATGATCACTCTGCGGTTGGAGGTTTGGCGCCGTCAATCACGATCAGATCGATGCCACCTCGAAGAGACGGCGGTCTGGCCGATGGCAATGGGCGAACGCCAGAGATGCTATGTTTATAACCAACGTGCTATATCAATAGCACCTTGGCGGCTCGCTGTCAAATCGCCCGCGCCGAGCCCCCGGGCCGCGGCTCGCGTGCACGAAAGCCGCGTCCTTACACATCGTTGTCTTGACTTGGTGAACGCCCTCCCGTACGGTTCCACGCGACAGTTCATACACCTTCACTCCCGCTGGAGTACACCGTGCGCGCATTCAACCGCCGTCGCGTCCGCCACGCCGCCGTTCTCATCGCGTTACTGGCCATCGGCGTTCTCGCCCTGACCGTGAACGCCGGCGCCGACACTCACTTCGACATCATCACGGCGTTCGACGCGACGGCTCAGACGCCGGCCGCGCCGCTCCTCCAGGGCAGGGACGGGAACTTCTACGGGACGACGTCTGCAGGCGGACCGGCGGGCGTGGGCACGGTGTTCCAGTTGACGCCGGGCGGGACCCTCAACATCTTGTACTCGTTTACCGGCGGCGCCGACGGCGCCTATCCGTATGCGGAACTGATCCAGGGCGCCGATGGAAACTTCTACGGGACGACATCTCAAGGCGGCGCGGCAAACGCCGGCACTGTGTTTCAGCTGACGCCTGGCGGAACGCTCACCACTCTCTACGCGTTCAGTGGCATAGCGGATGGCGCGTATCCGTACGCCAACGTGATCCAGGCTGGCGACGGAAACTTTTACGGCACGACCTCGCAGGGCGGCGCGTCCGGCGCGGGCACGGTGTTTCAGCTCACACCAGCCGGTGCCCTGACCGTGTTGTACGCGTTCACAGGCTTGGACGATGGCGGGTATCCGGCCGCGGGCGTGATACAAGGCGCTGACGAAAATTTCTACGGCACCACATACCAGGGCGGATCGTCTGGCGCCGGCACGGTCTTCCAACTGACGCCGGCCGCATGACGGAGCGTATCCGTACGCCGGCGTCATTCAACGAGCGGACGGGAGCTTCCTCGGCACCACGTCCATGGGCGGCGCCGCCGGTCTCGGTGTGCTGTTCCAGCTGATGCCTGACAACACGTTGAACGTCTTGCACGCGTTCGCAGGGACGCCAACGGACGGCGCATACCCCATCGGTGGCGTCATTCAGGGGAGCGACGGCAACATCTACGGCACCACACAGTATGGCGGGAGCGCCGACGCCGGCACCGTCGTTCAGCTCACGGCGGCTGGCACGAGCACGATCCTCTACGCCTTCACAGGCGGTAACGATGGCGCGTATCCGTACGCGGGCATCATCCAGGGGAGCGACGGAAACTTCTATGGCACGAGCGCGTACGGCGGGGCATCCGGTGGAGGCGTCGCGTTCCGAGTGTCGCTGACGCCGTCGTTGGTCACCTGGAGTCCGCCCGCACCCATCGTCTACGGTACGCGGCTCGGCACCTCTCAGCTGAACGCGACCGCGAGCGTGCCTGGCACGTTCACGTACACACCGCCAGCCGGGACCTTACTGCATGGCGGACAGCAAACGCTGAGCGTGCTCTTCACGCCGACCGACACGAGTACGTATTCGCTGACGACAAGCACCGTGACGTTGACCGTCACGCCGGCGATGCCAGTCGTCACCTGGGCCGCGCCGGCACCGATCGTCTACGGAACGATTCTGAGCGGCGCGCAGCTCCGAGCCCACGCGAATGTCTCCGGCGCATTTGCTTACGATCCGCCGGCCGGTTCCATACTCGGCGTGGGCTCGCAGACACTGTCGGCGACATTCACGCCCACCAGGACGGCTGACTACGAGACGGCGACAACGGCGGCCACGCTGAACGTGATACCCGCGGTGCCCGTTATCGTGTGGACACCCGCGGCTGTCGTGTACGGCACGCCAGTGGGCGCGGCACAGCTCAACGCGACGGCGAACACGCCTGGTACGTTTGTCTACGATCCGCCGGCGGGCACGCTCCTCGATGTCGGCGCGCAGACGCTGACCGTTGCCTTCACGCCGTTGGACACCGCGGACTACACGACCGCGTCGGCCACAGCGCCGGTCTCGGTGGCGATCCCTGCAACATCCGGCGGCGGCAACGAGCATCGCCTGCAGTTCACACCAGCATCGGGTGCGCGCGGTCTCGTAGTGGCGGGCTACGGGCTGGCGCCCGATCCGCTGCACGGTACTGTCGTCATCGGCAACTGCAGCTACTACACCGTGCGTTCAGGATCGGGCCGCGGCGGCGGGTACAAGACCACGACCACTTATTTCAACCAGACATGCACGTGGGATCCGTACGGCAACCTGCTGACGGTCGCGCTGGGGGCGCCGGCGATCCCGTCGCCGATCTCGGTCAGTGGGACACAGACGATCTACGCGTCGACTGCGACCGGGATCTACACGGGAACGGACTCGGCGCTGCCGGGCATCGGCTTCGTCTACGCGCCCGGCCCGCAGTACGCGTGGCTGACGCCGAACCCTTACACCGTTATTCCACAAGCGCTGTACACGGTGACGGCGACACTCAGGAGTGACGGCGATATGCCATTGAACGTCGCCTCGGTGGAAGCGTCGGTGCTGGCGGGAGGAGTGACCGTGACGGGCACGACGTGCAGCGGACAAATCCCAGTCGGCTCGATATGCTCGGTGACGGTTGCCTACGATCCGACGCGTCTCCGCTCGACGACCGGATTAGCGTACGACACGCTGGACATTCACGTGGGAACGGATGCCGGAAATGCGGTCGACTTCACCCAGCGCTACACGATCGTCCTGACGCCAGCGAACACGACCGACAACGACTAGCTAGCTAATTGGTCGATCGGAATGCGCGGGCGAGCGGCGCCCGGAACGCACCGAAGAGAGCGCGCGCTCCCGCCGCGAGCGCAATGCCCTGTCGCGCGGGTGCGAGCAGGTAGTCCTGCACCCGGTGCACGGCGTGGTCAGTCCTCGTGAGGACGTTGAGGGCCTCGCGCTCGACGCGGTCGATCTGGGAGCGGACGGCCGCGATCGATTCGGTCGCATCCACCACCAGATCGTCCACGTGAGCGACGAGCGGCCTGGCCGTGTCCTCGATACGAACGAGGATCTCGCGCGCCCGCTTCATCGCGATAATCACGAAAACGAGCACCGCGATCTGCACGAGCGCCATCAACGCCGTGGCAACCGCGATCAGGCCGAGAAACGTGTCGCTCATCGCCTTATGTCAGGTCCCGAGTCCTGGCCTGCTGATACGCCTCTCGGCCCTGTGCGACGGCCGACGAGATCGCCTGTTTGCCCTGTTCGATGACCTGCCGTCCCTGGTCGACGGCGGCGTTCACGGCTGGCCGCCATTCGTCGATGGTCGTGACAGCGGCCTGCTTGCCCTGCTGCACGAAGTCGCGCGCTTTCGTCGCCGCGGCCGTCGCACCCTCCCGGGCGTCGCGCGCGCGATCGCCCAGATAGCGCCGTGTTTCGCTGCCGCTGACCGGCGCAAAGAGCAGTGCGCACGTCGCGCCCGTCGCCGCCCCGAGCAGGAAGATCAGCAGCGCATTCCAGGAATCCGATTGCTTTTCGATAGGCATCATGGTTCCCCTCGCATTCTTCGTCGCCGATATTATTGCAATTCTTCTGCCTCGCGGCGTCAGTCCATGGTTGAGGTGTGGCGCGACTTTGGACAGGTTGATCAGATGAGCTGGAAGGCGACCACATCGTGCGGTGCTCGTGATCGCGCTGTCTCTTGCGAAGAGGGGCCCGTGGGGGCCCCTCGAGGTTTACTCCGGCCGGTTTCCCAGATCTCCGCCGGTGGCGCCGCCGGTGTGATGATAGTTGCGCGTCCCTCCGACTTCTGACGCTACGCCGCCGCCTTCATCGACATCCCGAGAGCCCGGACGCTTGTCCGCATCATCTTTGCTCCGGGGGTTGTCGTCCACATCGTCTTCATCAATTCCGCCGCCGGCTCCCTTCGTCGCTGACGGCGCTGACGGCGCCGGGCTGATATTGCCGAGAAACCTGTGTGCCTGATCCACAGTGCGATCCTCTGCCATGACTCCTCCTTAATGGGTCCAGTGCAAATCGAGCAAGTGAAGTGCCACACGGCAAGCCACGAGGTTGCGACCGAGCTCGGGCGTTGCGGACGATCGGCGGATGCCGACTAATCCTTCGACAGCATCAGCGCGAGCGTTCTTGACTCGCCCGCCGCGACAGTCACGGAAAACGCGTGGGCCTTTAGACGCGCGAGCGACTGCGGATCGCGGATTGACACATTCCCGAGACTCTCGACGGCCAGAACAGAGTATCGGCCCGGACGCACGTGGACTTCGAAAGTCCCCTGGCGCGTGAATGGCAGCCTTTCGTCAACGAGGAAGGAGAAGCTGTCCCGCGCCATTCGATTCTCATCTTCGGGGATCACGACGATGACGCAGCGCGTGACCGGTCTGTGCGCGACGTCAACGACACCACCCGTCAACGTGCCGAGCTGCTGCATCCAGGCCCGGCCGCGTTCGATCATGTCTGCGCGATAGATCTGCGACACTCCAAACCAGAGAGACATGACGAGCGCGAGAAACGCACCCAGCCGAAGCATCTGATTCCAGATGCGCCGCGCACCGCGTTCGGCCGAGCGGTGATTGACACGCGCGAATCGCAACAGCAATCCGATTCCTCCCGCATACATCGCGAAGAAAAGGACGTTGAGCGTCATGACCAGCACGATCTGCCGCGTGTCGGCGTCGCGCAACAACCTCGCATAGTTGAAATCCAGCAAAGGGCCGATGCGGAGCTCGAACGTCAGCGTCAGCACCCGGCTCGCGAGCGTCAGTACCCCGAATGCCGCCAGCAGCGACCAGACCAGCGCCCGGAGCCCGCTCGTGCAGAGTGAGGAGACGTACAGGCTCACCACGGTCAGACCGATCACCACGAATCCGGCTTGACCCTGCAAGGGCGAAGGCACATCGACGTGGATTCCCGACCATCGGGCGAGGGACGATAACAGCATCGGCACGCCGAGGCCGACCACGACGGCAACGCCCAGGGCTGTACCGGCCTTGACCGTCCACTGCGTGCGCGCCGACATGGGCAGCAGCGTGTGCCACTCGCTCGTTCCGAGCTGCCGTTCCTCGGCGCTGGCGAGCGAGCCGGCGAGCAGCGAGATCGCCCCGATGTGGCTGGCCGTCAGCGCAAAGAGCAAGCTGC
>WNFL01398759.1_pt2 | contig 22297 bp, 19 predicted proteins | sample 5400361 | NCBI WGS metagenome assembly WNFL01 (sample SAMN13153351, study PRJNA577476) | soil metagenome | isolation source: 40 cm soil on Douglas fir-dominated hillslope | place: USA:California | collected 2013-09-17
CCCTGGAATTATACGATCAGTAAAGTAATTGAAGATATTTTGGCATAGTTATAAATATGCTGTATCCGTTGTGGTTCTTTGTGGACTTTGTGTTCTATAATTTCTGTAGCACGAAGAACACGAAGTGTGCACAAAGGACACGAAGTATGGACCAGGAACAATGAACTTTAAAAATTAAAAAATCAATTACAATTTTAATAAAAGACCCTTTCTGCTGTCCAATAAGCAGCCATCAGTGCAATCGCCACCGATAAGGGATAAACAATCATCTTCCTGTAATTTATCTTTTGCCTCAATGGACTAATGATAAACAGGAACACTGCTGTGATAACGGTTATTTGTCCAAGCTCCACACCAATGTTAAAAGAGAGGATGGAGGTATAGAACTTACCGGGTGGCAAACCTATTTCATTCAGCGAACTGGCGAATCCCATTCCATGAATCAATCCAAATAAAAAAACGATCAGTACCCGCCAGGGTTTTAATTCACTCAGGATTAGATTTTCAACCGCCACAAACAAAATGGATAATGCAATGATCGGTTCTACCATTGCCGGCGGGGCAACAATAATATTCTTCATGCTTAGCGCCAAAGTAATGGAATGAGCAACGGTGAAAGCTGTTGCCTGCCAAAAAATTGTTTTGATCTTCGTGCTGAGCAAACAAAGTCCTGCAACAAACAAAATATGATCAAAGCCCCGGGGCAGAATATGCTGAAACCCTAATCTTACATAAAACCAAACAACATCTCCGGCCGGAGATTGTGCCAAAGCATAATTGATCGTATGCGCAAAAACAGGAATACCCAAAAACACGAACAGGAAAAGAATCCCGGCTTTTTTAAACATGCTATATCTTTTGTTTTGCATCAGTGAACGTTAAAAGAATATGTTTTGAAAAAAAATGCTGCTCCGGAATTCTACAGGCTCTGAAATGCAGAAGCGACTTCTGATCGAAGCAAGTTTGAAATACCAGCTTTTGACTCCATTATGTTTCGCAAAAGAATCCTGGCTTTTGTCCTGTCACCTGCCTTTGCATAAATCAATCCTGCATGTGAAAGGAAAACAGGGTTTTCGCATTTTGTTTTCATCCCCACCTCCAGGTAGCTTACGGCCTTTTCGTAGTTTCCGTTCTTATAGTAAACCCAGGCCATCATTTCATTCACTTCAATATTACCTGGTCTCCTGTTGTATTCAGCGATTGCATGTTCCAATGCCTTTTCATAATTGTCTGCCCGCAAATACGCATAGGCAAGTTCACGATCGGCATAATGTCCAATGTTGTCGTCATTCTTTCCGCTCTCTGCATCCTTCATCATAGCGGCAATAAGCCATTTGTTCAATTCATCCGCCTTTGCCTTTTCTCCGGTTAACTGGTACAATTCGGTTAATTGCTCTTTGAATGAATAGTCATTCACCAATGAATCAGCCTGCAAATAATACCTTATCGCTTTGCCATATTCTTTCGATGCAGCTGCAATCCTAGCCAATCCGGCAAGAGCATAGGCATAGGCGGGCCGATATTGCAAAGCCACCCGGTAATTCATTTCAGCACTTTTCATATCTCCGGTGTTCTCATACAGATGCCCAAGCTGAACTCTAGTCCATTCGGTTGATTCATCACCCGGGGGACCTGCATCTACCGCCATTTTCATTGCGTTAATGGCACCCCGATAATCTCCATGAATTTCCCTGAGATAGGAAATGCGAGAATAGGATCTCATATCCGGTCGTATCGAAACCATTTTATCCGCATCCTTAATGGCCTCAGTATAATTTCCCATTTCTACATTTCCATCAACCGAAATGCCGTAAACAAACGCGTTGTAAGGGTTAACTTCCTTCGCTTTTTCAGCCAATCCCAATCCATCCGCAAAATGATGTTGTGAAAGATACAGGAGCGATTTAAATGTCAATCCTTCAAAATTCTTCGGATCTTTTTCTAATATCTCCTTCACATACTTCATAGCTGCCTGGTCATAATACATGTAATTGCCAGTGGCCCTCGCCTCACGGATATACAGCGAAGCCAATTCGATCCTCGACTTAATATCGTCTGGATTAGTTCTTGCAATTTTAATGGCTCCATCAAATCTTTTCTGCACCTGCTTCCATTCTTCCGTTTGAAAAGAAATGCCTTTGCGATCCAATAAAGGATAGAAAGCAGCTGACTTTTGTTTTTCGATGTTTTTATATTTTACAACGATGAACCCCGCTGCAATTATGAATACAATGAGTGTAAAGAGATAGAGAAATCGCTTTTTCATGTTAGTTAATTTTTGGGTTCTTTATTGTCAGTTTAGCTTGCCCCGCTTACCGATAGGGCAAAAGCCCGCGGTTTCCCGCGGACTTTTTAGTAACAGTGCTGCTAATTTTTCACTAGTTGAACAGATTGTCTTTTAAGCCCGTCTTTTAAAGCTGTAATGAAGTAAACACCCGGCGCAAGTTTTCTTGTATCCCATTCTACTGTAAAAACCCCCGCGTCCTGTTTTTCATTCACTAATTCTTCCACCTTTCTTCCTTGTGCATCGACCACCATAATTGATATCGTCGAGGGGACGGCTACTCTATACCTGATAATATTAACGCCGGAAGAAGGGTTGGGATAAGTAGAAAGGAAAACATCGGGCGATGCTACTCCCATCTCACTTAGTGGTGGCGCAGTGGCCCGCATATTGGTAGTGGCGGGAATCTCATTCGTCTTCGCTGCGGTCTGGTCATCGTCGGAACAATCACAATTATGCGTACCGGCCCATGGTGTTTGCACAAATGGAAACGCAGTTTTAAATGTTGTGTCATTTCTGTTGATACCCGTTCTGTAGGTGAGAACGTTAAGCAGGTTCGGAGTCAAAGGATTTGTTCCGTTAAAATCATCATACCATAAGCCTATAGCGGCAAGTACAGCTCCGCTTGTCGCCTGTAACTCAATTAATGTAACATCATCCTCCAATCTTCTGCCATTGGGAAATCCATCCATATTCGGGATGAATTGAAGTAATGCATTACTGTTGTAAGTCGGATTGGTTAATCCGAGCACTGCTGCCTGTATCAACCCTTCTGAACTGAAATTGGGATCATTTCTTGGTGTAGCCGGAACAGCCATATTCAACCGGAGCATATCGCCACCGTTCGGTAAAAAATTATTTATAAAAGGTTTGCCCACTGCTAATGGGTTTCCACCTTTACCTGTCGCCAATTGATAAGGACGAAGATTAGGAACACCGGTATTAAAGATGGGCCAGAAATCTACGGAACGCGGTGAGTTCTTTTTTAATAACAAATTACCAAACGCATTATTGGCCAAAGCTGTACCATTTAACGCGGCGTTACCCTTCAAAGGATACAATCCCTGCTGATCATTACCAAATCCAAATGCACCTAATGAATTTCTTTGAATTCTCAAAGGAGTTAGTGCAGGAATTGCTCCACATTGCCAAACTTATCAATGTTAGCAAGGTCTTCATAAGGAGTCATTGAATTCCACAGATCTTTTCTGCCGATGGGTATGACGGCTTCATTTGTCAATGGCATCCCCAATCTTGAAACCTGTACCCATGGACCGGAATAGGAAACACCAGTCCAATTGTCATCATTGCCATAATGATTGCCATTATCACCGTTCTGTCCGTTTCCAGAATTGCGATAATCGTTATGGTCATCACCGTGATCATTTAACACCGTGATCTTCCTCCTGCTGGCAGACGCCCAAACACCAACAACATAATTGGGGTCAAGGATGCTGGTTGCCTGGCTGACGGGTTTATGATCTTTTTGCAAAGTAGAAATATCGACTTCGATTGCAATGCTTGAAACATTAAGACATTTCAAACCATCCTGCGAACGCGACCCGGACGTACGCGGCGCATCTCCCAAATCAAATATTCCACCAAGATCAACATAGAACGGATCATCCGCGGTGCCACAAAAAACTCTTTCGCCGGTCGTTGCCGTCCGGATTGAATTATTGATGAGCGTGTTGTAATCAGGGGTATTTAAACCAACCGGGGAACTGATTGAACGGGGACCGATGTTAGGTGGCGGAACGGTGCCATTGCTCACAATAGTTTTCCAACCTTCCCCTGTATGAAATCGCTCAAGGGTATATGTTGTTTTCAGATTTTGTTTTCCAAGGCGGATATTAAAAAAGGTTGACGGATCCTGGTTTTCCTTCTCAAACGTGAACCGGTAAATTAAATCATCACCCGGTGTATTGACATCATTGTCGACGTGAATTTCATACCGGATGTTCTCTCCAAATGAATAATAATTCGGCCCGCCTTGTGGTAGCTGGCCCGGAACGTAATCGGCAATGATAACGATCTTGTTTGAATTGGTTGGGCTCCGGAATGCATAGAGATCGGTGTTATCGGCCAATGGATCATTGGAGATCAATGGCGCTTCGCGATGGCTGGAAGAAGAGAAAATTGTAATGAGGCCAAAAAGGCCGGCAAAGGCAAAAGCGATACTGAAGCCTTTGCGAAACAAAATTTTTTTTCGCATAGCAAAAAGTTTAAGCGTTAAAGAATAACCTGTTAATTACGGGGTCCTCTGTTGATTGGGGAGACAAGGCGAACCTTGTCTGTATACAAAATATAGTTTTCAGAGAAGTGACAAGGCCTGCCTTGTCTGTACGTGGGTCAATAGATGGTATAATTAGATACGGGATATGATTCAAAAGGGTTTTGCGAAAAAATTATTTTTTTACCGGGCTGGTAAAGCTTCATTAAATTGTAAAAAAATTGTGAGAGATGCCAACAGAGATCAAATGTCCTAATTGCGGTCACCAGTTTGCCTTAGGCGAAGCAGAAGCGGAGGAGTACAAAAAGGAGCTGCAACAGAAAATGGCTGCGTATATCAAACAAAAAGATGATGAATACCGGCGCAAAATTGAAGATTTTGAAAAACAAAAAACATCAATTGAAGAGGCAACCCGGAAGAAAGTTACCGGGGAATTGAGTGTAAAATTAAAATCCCTTGAGGAGGAAACCCGGCAGAAAAACCAACAGCTACAGGAAATGCAAAAAAAAGAGTTGGAATTATTAAGGGAACGAAATGAACTTGAACAAAGAACAAAAAACATTGATATTGAAATCGAAAAACGTTTATTAGAAGATAGAAAAAAAACAGAGCAAGAAACCTCTCAACGGGAACATCAGCTCTTTGACTTAAAGATGAAAGAAAAAGATATTCAATTGGACGGGCTCAGGAAAACAATTGAAGAGCTGAAACGGAAAAGCGAGCAGGGGTCGATGCAACAACAGGGCGAAGCGGGAGAGTTATTATTGGAGGAGATTTTGCGGGAATACTTTCCCTATGACGGACTGGAAGAGGTTGGCAAAGGGGTCGAAGGGGCTGATTGCATCCTGATTGTAAAAAATAACAAAGGTGCCGAGTGCGGCAAAATAATATTTGAGAGCAAGCGAACCAGGACGTGGAGTAATAATTGGATTGATAAGTTAAAACACGACATGAGAAATCAACAAGCGGATGTGGCAATCCTTGTTAGCCAGGCATTCCCAAAAGGGATGGAATGTTTTGGACTAAAAGACGGGGTTTGGATAGCTTCTTTCAAAGAAGTGATTAGTTTAACGATAGCTCTTCGAAATGCTATTATTCATGTATCAGAAACAAAAAAATCTGAAGAGAATAAAGGTGAAAAAATGCAAATGCTTTATAATTATCTGACAGGAATTGAATTCCGCCAGCAGATAGAGGCGATCGTTGAAGGTTTTGTTGCGATGAAACAAGCAATTATAAAAGAAAGAATTCAAATGGAAAAAATCTGGAAGGAAAGAGAGAAGCAATTGGATAAGGTACTGATCAATACATCCGGATTGTATGGCTCTATTAAAGGGATAGCTGGGGCGTCCATCCAGGATATTCCGTTACTTGAAGCATCGGAAGAAGAAATTGAAGGCGACACCGGTAATTAACTCATTACCCATGCCACCACCAGGCTATCAAACTGGCGATAATGAATAACAAGTTCCGTTTCGCTTCTTGAAAAATAACATTCTATCGTCTCAGTTGCCTCATCCCCTTTCAACAGCTGTATTTGCTTGCGGAAGTCAATGCCGCCATTGCCATACCATTTATATACTGCCTCTTTTGCCGACCACAGAATCGTAGGTGTCTTGTAGGTATTGAGGGATGCCGCGTCCGCAGCACCCGGAACCAGGTTAAAGATCTCGTGTTCCTTTGCGGTCAGAAACTTATACATTATGGTGGCGATCTTGTCGACCGGAATTTCAATATCGATTCCTACCCTTTTATCCCTGCTAACCATCGCAGCGGCATAATCGCCGCAATGCGAAATCGAAAAATGATATTGCTCATTGGGTAAAAATGGCTTACGCGTATCGGCAATTTGAATCAACTCATAAGGGAAATCCGGAAAAAGGAATTGTAATAAGAAACGGCCAGCTAAATGTTGTAATCTTTTGTGCGGATGCGTCACGTTGCGGTGTTGCGGCACGTTGCCTTTAAAGAACTCTTCCGTTTCCTCAATTTTCCAGATGGCCAGTCTTGTAGTATCACTGACCTGATGTTGAAAAAAAATCGGCATTGGTTACGGTTTCATCTTTACATTGTGACGTTGCAAATTGACAATTTATAATCAATAATCAAAAATGATTCTTTCTGATAAACGAATACTGGAGGAAATACAAAAAGGCACTATTAAATTAGTTCCATACGACAGGGAATGTCTTGGGAGCAATTCATATGATGTACATCTTGGCAAATGGCTGGCTACCTACCGTGAACATATTCTTGACGCAAAAAAACATAATGAGATAGAATACTTCGGGATACCGGAAGAAGGATTTGTTCTTTATCCGCATATCTTTTATCTCGGCGTCACGCTGGAGTATACGGAGACGCATGCCCATGTTCCGTTTTTAGAAGGCAAGTCATCTACTGGTCGTCTCGGTATAGATATACATGCTACAGCGGGTAAGGGTGATGTCGGATTTTGCGGGCATTGGACACTGGAGATTTCAGTAAAACAACCCGTAAAAGTCTACCCCGGCATGCCGGTAGGCCAGCTTATTTATTTCCCCGTAGAAGGTGAGATTGAAATAAAGTACAATCAAAAGAAAAACGCCAAATACGCCAATCAGCCCGACAAGCCCGTGGAAAGTATGATGTGGAAGAACATATTTTGAGTCGGGACTCGGGAGGCAGGAGTCGTTAGTCGGGCGACGATCAAAGAGCTTCGACTCCATACTTTTTATAGTAGGCAATTAACCAGGCAACGACCTCATTGTAGGCTTCTTTTCCTGCCGGCTGGTTATTTGCTTTGAGAAAATGTCCATAGCCCCACATGATTATCGGCTCAATTGGATTTCTATATTGGCGAAAGAAATCCTTCAGCTCTTTAAAATCCTTTATTACCTGCGGATGCATCTTTTGATTAAAGCCCCTTGCTAATATGGTATCTCTCTTGCCAACCTCCCTGATCGCGTAACTATAAATATCAAAATACATGGAATATTTTACGCCCGGGGAAGATGAGGTCCGGCAGGCAAGGAATGCGACAAAGTTTGCTTCATTTTCCCGGGCATACCCAACCTGGTGACCGATCTCATGCGCTGTGACAAATGGTTCAATAAACCGGGGAACAGTTGTGTTTACCTGGCCCTCACCCGAAAATGGATTATAATAACCCTGGAAGCCGAGATAGTTTCCGAGATAACTGAATAACGATGGCTTTACGGACCCGGGAGTATATTGCAGAAAGGAATATTTGTCTGCAACAGTCTGATAAGCCAGGCTGCTTTCCCTGAACAATTTTCGCTTTTTGTCTAATGAATCTCTTTGTTGCTCTGTTACGAATGCGGCATATTGGTTCAACCTGTTTTGAATGACAGTAGTCAATGTGTCCAGGTCCGCTAAAGAATATTTCTTTACATTCAGACCGAGTTGTTGCGCTATTCCCCTGCGGTTATAATTTAATCCCCATAATAAATTAAAAAAGACATACACAAAAAGAAAAAAGAATATAGCCTGTTGCAGACCCGAAGCAAAATATTTCCGTGTCAACCTTTTTTTAAAAAGGAGTTTAAAGAACATGATGGTCCTGAACAGCACCACCAATATCAGGAATGCATAAAAGAGATCACCTATGCTGAAGGGTATCCATCCGAACAGGAACCGTTGCACTTTAGCAATGAATGGATAAATCCCATACGTGTAATTTGACTCCACCCAATCGGGGTATAGAGAGACCCATTTGATCAAAATTGCGGCCAGTATCAACAAAACCCAGCTCCAGCTTTTCATGAGCTGGCTAAATAACCGGGACAGGAATTTTTGCAAGTGCTATGGATTTAATTATGCTAAGTATCAGCGCCTTAAATTAATTATAAAGACCGAAAATAATCTAAAATCAGTCTTAAATGTCAGGCAAATTCCCCTACCTTTGCCTCCCGATTTTCCAAGGTCAAATCCGAACCTTCAGGTCAAATTTGGAGCGGAAATAAAAAGCTGAGTCATGATTCATCGCCGGGAGTTTGAAATAGCGTTTGTAGGACTTAAACCCGGTATTCATGAGTATGAATATGAAATAGCCGACAGGTTCTTTGAGGAATTTCAACAACAGGATTTTTTCAATTGCAAAGCAACTATCAAACTGACCCTCGACAAAAAACAGGGCTTTATGTTGCTGAAGTTTGAAATGGGTGGCAGCCTTGAAGTGATTTGTGACCGTTGCAATAATAATCTTCCGCTGGAATTATGGGACGATTTTAATATTACGGTCAAAATGGTAGACGACCCGGACATAATGAATGCCCAGGAAGAAGATCCCGACGTTTATTATATCAGTAATGGCGAAAGCCATCTTGATGTTGCAAACTGGATCTATGAGTTTATTAACCTGAGTATCCCAATGCAGCGGACATGCAGTTATGAAAAAATGGATGGCCCGCACTGTAATCCGACGGCACGGGATATGTTAGAAAAGCTGACTACCGCAGAAAAAGAAAAAAAGGAGAACCCAATCTGGAAAGGATTGGAAAAGTTTAAAGATCTTGACAATTGAACAGGTGACTGGATTGTGAGTGCTGATAGCGAATAAACAATAAGAATTTTCACAGACAAAAAAATTATCAAATTATGCCAAATCCGAAACGCAGACATAGCCAGCAAAGAAGCGCTAAACGAAGAACGCATTACAAGGCAACCAGCGCTACTTTGACAACGGATAGCACGACAGGTGAAACGCATGTGCGTCACCGCGCCCACGTAAGTGAAGGCAAATTATATTACAAAGGCAAAGTTGTAGCTGAGAAAGCTCCACTGAGAAGTAAGTAACGACTTATAAAAGAATTCTAAGTTCTGAGAATACTTAATTGTAATTTTAGGACTTAGAATTTTTATTTTATATGACTGTCCGGGTATATGAAAAATATAATAAAACCACTCCCGACAGTCTTCTTATTTTATATTACCGATGACCATTGCTATTGACATGATGGGTGGTGACTTCGCTCCCTTAGAAGCCGTAAAAGGTGTACTCCAGTATTTGTCAGAGCAGGATAGTTCTGCAAGTCTTGCCCTGGTTGGCGACGAACCATCTGTATCCCGGCTTTTGAAGGAAAATAATGTGACGCCGGGTCGTTTTAAAATCATTCATGCGGACCAGGTGATTGAAATGCATGAACACCCAACTAAGGCATTAAAAGAAAAACAACGTTCCTCGATTGCCATCGGCTTTCATTTGCTGGCAACCGGTAAGGCCGATGCATTTATCAGCGCCGGCAATACGGGTGCGATGCTGGTCGGAGCGCTTTTCACCATCAAGGCGGTGGAAGGGGTCATAAGGCCTACCATTTCATCTATAATGCCTAAAGAAAATGGCGGTTCGGGATTGTTGCTCGACGTAGGGTTAAATGCAGACTGTAAGCCGGAACAGTTGAACCAGTTTGCCGTAATGGGATCCGTGTATGCACAATTAATTCTTGGAATTGATAACCCGCGGGTAGGGTTGATAAACGTTGGAGAAGAGGAAGGAAAAGGCAATCTATTGGCCCAGGCGGCTTATCCATTGCTGAAAACAAACCCTGCTATTAATTTTATTGGCAATATTGAGGGACGCGACGTCCTGCTGGATAAGGCGGATGTAATGGTTTGTGAAGGATTCACCGGTAACATCATGTTGAAATTCGCTGAAACGTTATACGAAATCAGTCATCAACGCCAGATCAGGGATGAATATTTCGAGCGTTTTAATTTTGAAAACTATGGCGGCACGCCCATTCTTGGAGTTGCAAAGCCGGTTGTGATAGGACATGGTATTTCAACGGCAAAAGCTTTTAAGAATATGATCCTGGTTGCGCAAAAGATGCTGGAAAAAGATGTCCTGGTAATCATGAAAGAAAAGTTACAATAGTTGTCTTGGTAAGGAAATCCAGTGTTGCTGCAGTATATATGAAACAAAGTCTTTTATCATCCCTAAAAAAAGAATTAGAGAATAATTTTGGACGAAAGATCGTATCGTCGAGAGATTGTATTCAAATGGTAGAAGATATATACCGCAAAACCGGGGAGACCGTTAATGCCAATACGCTCCGGCGGTTCTTTGGACTTGTCAAAGCCGATTATCCCGCCTCTACTTCTACACTGACAATACTTTCAAAATACTGTGGTTTTAATTCAATGGATGAGATCGAACAACTTGCTTCAAAAAACCATTCTGATGACGACATAAATAAGGAGGAAGTACTCCGTTACATGGTTTCGTTGTTCAAAAACACACAGGTTACTGCCGAGGAAGACCGAACCTTTTATCCGATCATTGAACAAACCATCGTGTTTCTTGAACGAAATTCTTCTTTGATCGACCGATTCCAGAGAGAGATCGCCAAAACGACTACCGGCCAATATTATTATTATGAAAAACTTCCGAATATCGACCGGCTGAATGGTTATTATGGAGATGGGTTAAGATATTATTTACAGGCAAAGAATACGGAAGAAGGAAAAGTTTTCGCACACTCAATGCAGGTATTCCGGTATTGGCTCGTGAAGAATAATGAATTGCTGTCGCAACACATGTCGGAGATCCCGCAGGCTGACAAAACGCCCAGTTTCCCGGCCCATATACTTGGCCGGCTGATTGCCGCTAAATTATATTACGCCCATGTAAAAGAACAATCCATCGGGTCGATCCTGGCTGATGCGAAAAGACATCATGGAGCCATCATGGCAAACAGGGAAGATTCACCTTTTTCTTTTCCGGATTTTGAATTGATCATCTGTGAAGCGCTGCTTCTTACCGGCAATTATGAAGAAGGTTCTGAATATATCTGGCATGCAAAGAACTTCCTGGCAGTATCCGGTCAGGACAAGAACACGATGTTTAACTTATGGGAAGATTTTGCCAATTTTAGAAAAGATCCGGCCTACAAAAAGAAGAAAATTGATCTGGATAAGCAGGAAATCCATTATGGTTTTTCTAAGAAATACACCAGCATTGTAAAACTTCTCTCGGGTATCAATGCGAGAAATATCAAGCTTCCCGCCAGCCAGCAGCTTTCGGAGCTGATAAAAGAGACCGGCTACAAAAAGTTGCTGTCATTACCGGTATATTAAATAATTACACATTCCACATTATTTATCTACTCTGAACAAAAAAGAACAAAAAGGTGTTTCAATTAAACTATACTTTAGTGACTCGATTCAGTCCTTCCTATCAAAGTCCAACCCTAAATCTCTATTTCTTCCAAATCTTCTGAACGATCCTACAGTTAATCTATTTTAACCAACCTGATTAGGGCCAAAAAAATCTCGTATACAAGAAACCGGAATTTTTTTGACATGACAGTGTTTTATCTAAGTAGGAACAAAATATGTTTATGAAGAAAGGTCTATTTAACAATGTGACCGGTATTAGCTTGATCCTCACCCTCATTATTGCTTCATCTTGCAGCAGCGGTAAGAATCTTCGTTATTTCCCGGAAATAAAGGATGGCGCCATTCAATCCAACACCCCTTTTCCCGAATCATTGATTCAAAAAAGCGACATTTTGAGTATCACCGTGAGTGATCTCAATCCCGATGCGGCTGCCATTTTTGGTGCAACGAACGCCGGCGGATCATCTGCCAGCGGCGGAGCAGGCAGTCCTATCGGATACCTTGTTAATACGGAAGGAAACATCCAATTCCCCATGATTGGAAATGTGAAAGCGGAAGGGTTAACAAAAAACCAGTTAAAAGATAAGATCGCCAAGACACTTATTGAAAAGAAAATATTACTTGAACCTATTATCACTATACGTTTTGTCAATTTCAGAGTAACTGTGCTTGGTGAGGTCAACCATCCAACCGTAGTAACTGTACCGAACGAAAAAATCTCATTGCTGGAGGCGCTGGGCCTCGCAGGTGATATGACCATTTATGCAAAAAGAAATAACGTGCTCATTATTCGTGAAACCAATGATCAAAAGATATTAAAACGTCTTGATCTGAATTCCGATGAGCTTTTTACATCTCCATATTATTACCTGCAATCAAATGACATCGTATATGTGGAACCGAATAAGGCAAAGGTTGCCAGTGTAAGCGGCGGGATGCAATGGGCGCCTATCATCCTGAGTAGTTTGTCATTATTGCTTATCGGTGCCACGCAACTCATCAAATAATAACCCATTTAAATCAGTATATGCAACCAGGTAATCAGAAAAAGAAGGCGAAACAGGAAAAGAACATGCTCAATGACGTGCTGTTCAAATATCTTCCTTATTGGCCCGTCTTTGTGATACTTATCGCAATAAGTATGTTCGGTGCATGGTTTTATCTTCGTGTAACTCCCAAGATGTATGAAGCCACTGCATCCATTATGCTCAAAGACGAGGATAAGGGTGTAGGGGAATCAAAAATGAAAGAAGATCTTGACCCCTTGTCGGATAAAAAGATCATAGAAAATGAAGTCGAAGTATTGAAATCAAAAACCTTAATGAAGGATGTTGTAAAGAACATTCATTTGTATGCCTCCGTTTTTGAAGAAGGCGAAATGTCTCCAAAGCCAGCCTATAATAGTTCCCCCGTAATGATAGAAGCCGCTGAACCGGAAACCGTAAAAAAAGCGGAAAAGGTGCCGTTCAGTTTTTCGGAAATGGACAGCCAGGTGGTAGTTGGTTCAAAAAGATATCCCCTGAATGAATTCGTAGAAACTGCTTATGGCAAAATCAGATTTGTCAGGAATAAACATTTTTCAACGCCAGCGCTGAAGCCTTTATACTTCACGTTGGTTAACGTGAGGGTCGCGTCGCCTTCCTATTCTTCCCGGCTAACGATCACCTCAAGCCGTACCTCTACCGTTGTGAACCTGGACTTCAAGGATGGTGTGCCGGAAAGAGCCGAAGACGTATTGAATGAACTCATTGTTGTTTACAATAAAGCGAGCATCAATGACAAAAAAAGACTTGCCTCCAGCACATTGAATTTTCTTACAGACAGGCTGCAGGCTGTTAAAGATGAATTGAGCGAAATTGAAAATAAAGAAAAGACTTATAAATCGTCAAGAGATGCAGTGGACCTTAGTACACAAGGCGTAAACTACCTTAAAAGTGTAAATGAAACAGATACAAAATTAAGTGAAGCTGATGTGCAACTCGCTGTACTCAATGAAGTGGAGAAACATTTAAAGAGTGCTGAAAATACAACCAGCATGACGACATCCACCCTCGGATTAAAGGACCCCACGTTGACAGACTTGCTTAATAAGCTTACTGAAAAGGAATTGAACTATGAACGCTTAAAGAAGACCACCGGTGAACTTAATCCCATCATGACATCTCTTAAAAGCGAGATCAACAAGCTGAAGCCGGCCGTTTTGGACAATATCATGAGCCAGCGGTCGAGCCTTGAGGCAAGTAAGTTGAACCTTCACTCTTCCAATAATACGCTTTCTTCCATGCTTCAGACCATTCCTCAAAAAGAACAGGAATTGATAGAGATCAGGAGGGAACATGATATGAAGAGCAAGATCTATGATTTCCTTTTACAAAAGAAAGAAGCCACTGAACTGGTTCTCCAGGGTGTAACGAACGAAAGCCGTGTTGTCGACAAGGCCCAGTCAAATTATATTCCTGTAAGTCCGAAGGGCAGTATGATGTACATGATGGCCGTGGTTTTCGCCATTGCACTACCGGTCGCCTTTATTGCTGTCAAAGGAATGTTCAACAGGAAAATAACATTCAGAGCCGAAATTGAAAACTTAACTTCCTTCCCAATCATCGGAGAGGTAGTTTTAGATAAGTCAAAAGATCCTTTGGTAATTAAAGAGGGTAAAAGAACATTTATTGCAGAGCAGTTCCGCAGGATTCGCACATCTCTTGCGTATCTCGGCGTCAGTCATGCCGGTAAAAAGAGAGTGCTTGTTACTTCCTCGCTTTCCGGCGAAGGGAAAAGTTTCGTGGCCCTCAACTTAGCGCTCAGCCTTGCTATGACAGGCAAAAAAGTTGTATTGCTTGAGCTTGACCTTGCCAATCCTTCTCTAAGCAAAAAATTAGAAGTGGAATACGAGCAGGGGGTGAGTGATTACCTGATGGGCCAATGTGAACCTGAAGATGTGATAAAGAGGACGACCGCGAACAATAACCTGTTCTTTCTTCCCTGCGGTACGCTTCCGGACAATCCTTCTGAATTGATCATGAATGAAAGATTGAAAGAGCTATTGAATTACCTGGAAGACATATTCGACCATGTTGTGATCGATTCGGCACCAGCCAGCTTACTTTCGGACGCTTATGTGCTGTCACCCATGTGCCATGCGACCTTGTACGTGGTTAAGCATAAGTTCACTCCAAAAGTTTACCTGGAAAGATTGGAGCAGGAAAACTCGGTGAGCCAGTTAATGAATGTTGGAATTATTTTCAATGGTATCAAGTCCCGCGGATTTACAAAGAATGGATACGGGTACGGGTACGGATACGGATATATACATGACAGTAACGGTAAGAAAAAGAAGAAGAAGGAAGGAAAAAGAGCCTGAGCAAAGATCTGGTTCTGCGGTTATTGACAGGATGAAGAATTTTTTACTCACTGTATGTAAGTGAGATGGGCAGAGCCTTTCCCTGAAAACTAAAATACGATCCAATGGAATATGAATGTTTTGTGAACAACTAAAACAAATTCATGATTCCGATTACAAAGAAACAGTGGTATGCACTTTATACCCGCCCAAGATGGGAAAAGAAAGTTGCCGATCTTTTGGAGAAAAAGAAAGTTGAAGTCTATTGCCCTTTGAATAAAGTAGAAAAGCAATGGGCCGACAGGAAAAAAATTGTGGCAGAGCCGCTTTTTACGTCTTATGTTTTTGTCAATGTATCAGAGCCCGAACATCTGGGTATCAGGCAAACCGACGGGGTAATAAGTTTTGTGCACTGGCTAAACAAACCCGCGGTGATTCGCAACGAAGAGATTGATACGATCAAAAAGTTCCTGAACGAATATGATCATGTGACGGTGGAAAGAACGCAGGTAAACCTGAATGACCGGGTCAGGATCATAAACGGGCCCTTGATGATGTGGGAAGGTCACGTGGTCGAAATCAGGACCAATACGGTAAAAATAACATTGCCATCACTGGGTCAAACGCTGGTGGCTGAAATAAGAAAAGAAAATCTTGAAACCATAAGACCATTGCAGGAACCACAATTAAAAGTGGGATAGGTCATAATCCGTAAACTATGTTCTTCCCTCCTGCTTTGACAAAACAGCATAGCCTGGTTTGTAAATAGGTGATTAAATAAAATTCAATGTGACTGTTTGAAAGAATGGTCCGCCTGTATTTTACCCTAAGAAAAAAGTAAGAACTGAGACGACAATATACCGTACAATGCTATTGAAACTAAAAAAAATACTTGCTACTGACCTTGTTAAGGTTTCATCCTTGAACGCAGTTGCCACGCTGGTGAGAATGCTGACCGCCATGATAAGTGTGAAAGTGGTAGCTATCCAGTTAGAACCCAAAGGTGTCGCCCTGCTCGGTCAATTAAGCAATTTCACCTTATTGTTACTTAGTATTTCGACCGGGGGGATAAAAAACGGGATGACCAAATACGTAGCCCAGTACGGGAATTCTAAAAGAATGTATAGCATATTCCTTTCAACCGGTTTCTGGATCACGTTTGTATTATCGGTTACCTCCGGTCTTGTGTTGATATTCGGAGCCAGTTATTTTTCATTGAAAACACTCAAAGACCCTCAATACACACCTGTTTTTTACGTTTTTGGTGCGACCATTATATTCTATGCACTCAACGAATTGTTGCTTTCTGTTATCAATGGCTTTCGTGAATTCAAAAAATTCGTAACCGTCAACATTACAGGTAGCGTGGTAGGTTTGATCTTTACCGTTGTCTCGTCCTACACATTCGGCATCTTTGGCGCCCTTATCGCATTAGTGAGTTACCAGTCAATCGTTTTTATCGTTACGCTTTCATTGATATCAAAATCATCCAGGTTTACCTGGAAAATGTTCTTTGGAAAGTTCAGTAAAGCTGCTGCTTTTCGCTTAGGCAACTTTTCCAAGATGGCGATCGTGAGTTTGATCGTCCTTCCCCTGGCTCAAATGATCGTCAGGACCTATCTTATCGATAATAGAGGAGCCGATGAGGCTGGCTTATGGGAAAGTATGAACAGGATATCAAACATCTATTTGACTGTTATCACCACTTCACTTAGTGTTTATTATTTACCGAAACTCGCAGGTCTGAAAAACGAAATAGAGATCCGGCAAGAGGTGATGTCAGTTTATAAATTACTGATACCTTTCCTGCTTTTCGTTTCATTTGTCCTCATCTTATTCAAATATTATATCATCAATATTTTGTTTACCGATAAGTTCCAGCGGATGCAGGACTTATTCTATTTTCAGCTTCTTGGTGATATTTTGAAAATGTCAACCTGGGTGCTTGGCTATTTACTGGTTGCGAAAGCAATGGCAAAGACTTATATAATAGTGGAGATAGTCAGTGTTACGCTATTCGTCCTCTTCAGTATGTTTTTTGTCCAAAGATTCGGAACGATTGGAGCAACGATTGGATACGCGGCAGCGTTTGGGTGCCAGCTGTTGATCATGATCTTTATTTTCAGAAAACTGTTATTCAAATATGAGTAATCGCAGTACCTATATAATCAGCGTTGGTGTGATGGGCTACAACCAGGAGAAGTATGTTCGCCAGACAATGGATTGCATCCTGGCCCAAAACTGTTCGTACTCTTTTGAAATCGTTATTGGCGATGACGCATCCACCGATAATACCAGGTTGATTCTCGAAGAATACCAGCAAAAGCATCCGGATATTATCAGGCTGCTGCCAAAAGCCGCTAACAAGGGAGTGCTGCGAAATTATGCGGCTGTGGTAAAGGCATGTACCGGCAAATACATCGCTTTCTGCCATTGTGATGACTACTGGCATGATCCCCTTAAACTTCAGAAGCAGGTTGATTTCCTCGAAAATAATCCCGGGTATGGTTTGGTTCATACCGATGCGGATTTTTTCCTGGAAAATACAGGCTCAACGCTTGCATCGTATCATGGAAAAGTGCATCCAAACATGCCTGAAGGCGATGTGTTCTATGCTTTATTGCAGGGGAAATTTTCTATTGTTACTCCGACTGCCCTTTATACAAAGAAAGCAATGGACCAGTTTGTCGACTTTAATGAATTTGAGAAAGCAGGTTTTTTATATGAAGATCTTCCGACCTGGTTGGAGTTATCCAAACATGTAAAATTTAAGTTCCTTGCAGATAGTACGTCAACCTACAGGGTAATCGAGAATTCGCATTCACATCCCCAAAATGGCGACCGGAAGCTTTTTCTCCTGCAGGGGCATTATGATATGAAAAAGCATTTCATAAAAAAATATCATGTCGCCAGCGATATTGAAAGAGAATTTGAAATACAATATAACGGGGTCAAATTTCAACTGGCCTATAAATGGGGAAAATACCATGAAGGACTGGAAGCTTTTAATTTTTTGAAATCTGAAAAGTCGGTTACTGCGAAAATGCGTTTAAAAATGCTTTTCTTACAATTACCCTTCCTGCGAAGAACGCTGAAGAATATCAAAAGAGTTTATCTGTCAAAGACGTCTTTGTCACGCCTGTGATGCGATGAAGACCAATCGTTTTTGGATAAAGAATCATAATCAAACCGGCGAGCATTGCCCATAAAACTGATCATACTAATTGGAGGAGGAATATTTTTTCTCTATGCCCTGGCGAAAAGGCCGGACCTGATAGCGTTGCTATTGTTCACGCTGGTGGTGGCCGATGTGAATTTTGATATGGCCGGGGGAATTCCATTACGAACAACTATTACGGTAATACTCTTTGTCAGGATATTCGGGGAACAAAGCTCGTCCGGATACCCCGGTTTTTTTTCAAATACCCTGACCTGGCATTTGAGTTTCTTTTTGGTCTATATTTCCCTCGTGTCGATGATGAACGGGTTGTTGAATGTGGCGTTAATAAAAGAGTTTTTGCTTTCTTGTGTTTCTGCCTCTTTGGCTTACTATTATTATTTTAAAAAGAACGGGCACACTTTACTAAAGAACGCGATGATCCTTGGCGGTCTGATTTGTCTCGCGGACCTTGCTTACACGTATGCTGTCTATGGCGGATTCCCTGTAGTAAGGTTATATTACTCATTTACCCCGCGATTTGAATACAACAATCACAACTTCTTTGGATATATCTGCGGCACCTGCTTTGTTTTTTTGCTTTCCGATTATCTCACGTCCAGGACCGCAAATAAATATACACTGTGGTTTATGCCGCCCATGTTCCTCGGGGTGTTACTTTCAACTTCAAGGGGTGCCCTGGTGGCCATGATCATTATGACTGTTTTTTTGCTTGGGAAAGGATTGGTATCAAAGACCAAAGGCAAAAGAGCAACTAAAATTCTTTCGATAACAGTCGTATGTATAGTCCTTGCCATTTTCATTTTGCCGATCGCTACCAGTGTTCTGGGTATAAAAAGCGAGTTCCTGGAGACGATCACGACCCGGCTTATCGAGGAGCCACTGGCCATGATAAACAAAATGATGGGCAACAGTTATAAGGTGGAGTCCATGGAAACGGTGGAATGGCGGGAAGAAGCATCCAATCTCGCTTATAATTATTATATGAATTTGCCAGGTAATGACCAGGCGCTGGGTATTGGCTATGGCGGGTTTTTAGCAAGGGACATCGGGCATGGATTTGATGCACACAATGGCATTTTATTAATATTAATTGAAACCGGCTTTATTGGTTTCATCATTTATTTCAGTCTTGTAATGTCGTTCTGGTCGAAAGTGAGGAGCCTGAAGTTGTCATCGCCGGCGTTCAATTCGATCGTATTTATCATTTTGTATGTTACCAGTCATAACAAGGAGATCACCTCGTTTTTTTCCTTCCTGATCATGGGTTCGCTGATCGCGGAGATCAAATACGCGACCGAACCAAAGGAAGAACTCGCTGAGGAAGAGCAACTGGCGGAACTTGCGAACGAATGATATTTAACCTGATAAAAAAGAGGCGAATATGATTGCAACTCTCGGGCCCGTTCTCTATCTTGTGGGTTCTTACTCTGGCATGACAGAGCGATAAAGATCCGGTTACAAACACCCAATCGCCCTTGAACTGAAACCATCATCAACCCCCTGTATTAAACCAGCAAATAGCATAAATAAGATTGTATTATGAAGATACTGATGGTAATCAATTGCCTTAGTAAAGGCGGTCGGGAACGAAGAATGCTGGAACTTATTAAAGGCTTAAAGGAGAAAAATAAAGATTTTGATATTTATCTTATCGTTTTGAGTGATAAGATAGATTACCAGTATGTATATGATCTTCCAATCAAACTGGAGATCATAAAGAAAAAAGACAAGGATTTCGGATTGATCTTTAAGCTGAGAAGGATCATCAAAAAATTCAACCCTGACGTCATTCATTCCTGGGATGTAATGTCAAGCGGCTACCTGACGGTTGCAAAATTATTTTTGAACAAGACTATCATCAACGGCGTCATTTATAATTCAGCACAAAATTCGGACGCTTACGACCGGGAATATTTCAAGATAAAATTTTTTACAGCCATCTCTGACGTGACGGTTGCCAATTCGTATGCCGGGTTAAAAGCCTACAAAACATCTCCGAAAAACACGGTGTGTATTTACAATGGGATTGACCTGAAAAGATTCGACAACCTGAAACCGGTTCACCAGGTGGAACAGGAAATATTGAAGAAGGAGAAAGGCGATCATTTTGTCGTAACAATGGTTGCGGCATTTGAGCCGAGAAAGGATTATGACACCGTAATCGACGCGGCAGTAACACTCTGCAGTCAAAATAAGAAAGTAATTTTTCTATTGATCGGTGAAGGTTCGACCAAGACCCGTATTATGCAAAAGGTTCCTGCTGAAATGCTGGGTACGCAGATCCACTTCCTGGGAATGCGGGACGATATTGAATCAATACATCAACTTACGAACGTGGGATTACTGATAACAGCGCCGTGTGAGGGATTATCCAACTCGGTGATAGAATATATGGCTGCCGGAAAGCCGGTGATAGCAAGCGAAGGGGGCGGAACAGATGAGTTAGTTCAAAATGAACAAACCGGCTACCTGGTGGAAAATCAGAACAGCAAACAGGTCATTGAAAAATTGCAATCATTAATGGACGATCCTCACCTGGCCGCCATCATGGGTGAAAGTGGTCAAAAATGGGTGCAGGAAAATCTGGATGTTAAAAAAATGACCGATGCTTACTTTGAGCTCTACTCCCGAATGATAAATAAGAAGAAGAAAAATACGGAACAGGAGAAGACATTGGCAGTGGCTAAAGCTTAAATAACTTACTATGTGCGGAATTGCAGGCTTTATTGATTTTAAGAGTCAGTCATCCGAAGGAACGCTGAAAAAAATGACCGATTCCCTGGTGCACAGGGGACCGGATGCGAAAGGCTATTATTTTGCCCAAAAGAATAATTATGCAGTCGGTTTAGGTCATCGGCGTCTTTCGATCATTGACTTATCTCCGTTAGGCAATCAGCCCATGCAATTTGCCAATGGCAGATTCCAGATTGTATTCAACGGAGAGATCTATAATTACCGGGAGATAAAAGAACAATTGCTGACGCTCGGACATCAATTCATTTCTCACTCCGATACCGAGGTCATTTTGCATGCATTTAATGAGTGGGGCACGAGAGCGGTCAATCAATTTATCGGCATGTTTGCATTCGTGATCTACGATGAGCAGGAAGAAAGGATCACCTGTTTCCGTGACAGGGCCGGTGTCAAACCCTTCTTTTATTATTGGAAGGATGGTCTTTTTCTCTTTGGCTCAGAATTAAAGGCATTGATGTCACACCCGGAATTTAAGAGGGAGCTTGATCTGAATGCCATTGCCTCATATATGCAGTTCGGATATATTCCCGCCCCCCATTGCATTTACAAGGATACTTATAAACTAAAGCATGGTCACTTCCTGGTGCTGAATCTGAAAAACAAAGAGCTGTGTACAGAACTGTACTGGGATGTATATGATAATTACAATAAAGAGAAGATTAAAATTGATTTGCCGGATGCTATCAATGAAACCGAAGCGATCTTAGAGAAGGCGTTTAACTACAGGATGGTCGCCGACGTGCCGGTTGGTGTTTTCCTGAGCGGCGGCTATGACAGCGTATGCGTCACGGCATTGCTACAAAAGAGCAGCGCTCAAAAAATAACCATTGGAATGACGGAAAAAAAGTTGGATGAGGCGCCTTTCGCAAAAAAAATTGCGGAAGGATTGGGAACAGATCATCATGAACTTTATTGCACTGAAAAAGATGCTTTAGATCTCGTTCCGGCTTTGTCTCATTTCTTCGACGAGCCCTTTGGGGATAGCAGCGCAATACCAACGTCGCTGGTTAGCAAAATGGCGAGAGAAAGTGTCACGGTTGCATTATCTGCCGATGGTGGTGACGAAATATTCGGAGGCTATACACACTACGACTGGATGGTTAAATATTACAACCGCTTCAATTCGATTCCGGATATATTCCGGAAAACGGGAAGTGCTTTCCTGAATATTTTTGGGGCAGAGACCTTGCCGGTCGTTAAGAATAACAACATCTCGAAAAGCAAATTCGAAAAGCTGAAATCGTTGATGAACGATCCTTCGCCAAAGAATTTGTTTATGGCAGCCACCGTTTATTATTCCGATAAAGAGCGCGGCAGACTTTTTTCAAACCCGGTTGAAACAATTGTTTCCGATCATCGCAGGGAAGAATTGGATAAGAGATATTT
>WNFL01316657.1_pt2 | contig 22288 bp, 35 predicted proteins | sample 5400361 | NCBI WGS metagenome assembly WNFL01 (sample SAMN13153351, study PRJNA577476) | soil metagenome | isolation source: 40 cm soil on Douglas fir-dominated hillslope | place: USA:California | collected 2013-09-17
GCTTCCGGCTCGGGGTGACCCGGACGTGGACCGCGAAGTGGTACCACGACAAGGAGTACACGACGCTCCTGGTCGAGGACATCGCGATCCGCAAGCTCGTCGGGGAGCGGCTCGCCAACGCGAGCGTCAGCGGCCTCGAGATCGAGCGCAACTTCGGCCAGGTGACCGTCACGGTCCACACGGCCAAGCCCGGGATCGTCATCGGCAAGGGCGGCCAGAACGTCGAGATCCTGCGCCAGCAGATTGGCGCGCTCACCAAGCGCAAGGTCAAGCTGGAGATCAAGGAGATCCGCCAGCCGGAGCTCGACGCGTACCTCGTCGCGATGAACATCGCCCAGCAGCTGGGCCGCCGAATCGCGTTCAAGAAGGCGATGAAGCAGGCGATCCAGCGCTCGATGAAGGCCGGCGCCAAGGGCGTGAAGATCATGGTCTCCGGTCGCCTCGGCGGTGCCGAGATGAGCCGCCGCGAGTGGGATCGCGAAGGCCGGATCCCGCTCGGCACGCTCCGGGCCGACATCAGCTACGGCCAGGTCCACGCCCACACGACCTATGGTCGGATCGGCGTGAAGGTCTGGATCTACCGGGGTGATCTCACCCCGATCCGGAACGCGGCCCCGATGCCGGCCGCGACGAGCCCGGCGGCCTGACGATGCTGCTGCCTCGACGCGTCAAGCATCGCAAGGTCATGCGCGGCCGGATGTCCGGTCAGGCCAAGGGCGGCCACTACGTCGCGTTCGGCGACTATGGCCTCGCGACCCTCGAGCCGGCCTGGATCACCAGCCGCCAGATCGAGGCTGCCCGGCGGGCGATGACCCGGTCGGTGAAGCGCGGCGGCAAGATCTGGATCCGGGTCTTCCCGGACAAGCCCGTGACGAAGAAGCCGGCCGAGACCCGGATGGGCTCCGGCAAGGGCGCACCCGATCATTGGGTCGCGGTCGTGAAGCCGGGTCGGATCCTCTTCGAGATGGCCGGCGTGCCGCATGAGGAAGCGACCGAGGCGATGCGCCTCGCGAGCCACAAGCTGCCCGTCGCGACGAAGGTCGTCGCCCGCGAGGGCGCGGTCGAGGGAGGCGAGCGCTGATGGCGATCATGGAGATCACCAAGATCCGCGAGATGTCGGACAACGAGCTGGCCGACGCCCTGCGCCAGGCGAAGCAGGACCTCTGGTCCGCGCGCTTCTCGCTCTCGACCCGCCAGCTCAATGACACCAGCACGATCCCCCAGACCCGCCGGGCGATCGCCCGGATCCTCACGGTCCAGCGCGAGCGCGGCATCAGCAGCTTCGCGCCGCCGGCCCGGAAGTCGGCGTAGGCGGACCCCATGACAGGAGCGACCACCCCAGTGCAGGCCCAGCGCAAGACGAAGACCGGCCGCGTCGTGAGCGACCGCATGGACAAGACGATCGTCGTGTCCGTCGAGCGCCTCGCTCGCCATCGGCTCTACAAGCGGGTCATCCGTCTGACCACGAAGTTCAAAGCCCACGACGAGACGAACGACGCCCACATCGGCGACACCGTCCTGATCGAGGAGTCACGTCCGCTCTCGGCGACGAAGCGGTGGCGGCTCGTTCGGGTCGTCGCCCGTGCCGGCGAGCACGGCTACGTGTCCGAGATCGTGGCCGAGGAGGAGGCCACCTCCGAGGCGATCCACGCCGCCGCGCATCCGGGTCGGGTCAAGGCCGAGGCCGAGGCTGCCGACGCCGTCGACGCCGCCACGCCCGAGGCTCCCAAGGCCGAGGCTGCTGCGGACGAGCCTGCCGCTGACGAGCCTGCGGCCGAGGACGACGCCAAGTGATTCAGGTCCAGACCCGCCTCAAGGTCGCCGACAACACGGGTGCCCGCACGATCCAGTGCATCCGGGTCATGGGCCGCTCGACGAAGACGACGGCCGGGGTTGGCGACGTGATCATCGCGAGCGTCAAGACGGCCATCCCGAATGCGGCGGTCAAGAAGGGCGATGTCGTCCGCGCGGTCGTCGTCCGCACCGCCAAGGAGTACGGCCGGACCGACGGCAGCTACATCCGCTTCGACGAGAACGCCGCCGTGCTCATCAATAACCAGGGCAATCCCCGCGGCACCCGGATCTTCGGGCCCGTCGCCCGCGAGCTCAGGGACCGGAACTACATGAAGATCGTCTCGCTTGCCCCGGAGGTGCTGTGATGTCCGCCTCCATTCGACCCGTGAAGCTGCCGGAGATCCGCAAGGGCGACACCGTCGTCGTCCTGAGCGGCAAGGACGCCGGCAAGCGCGGCAAGGTCGACAAGGTCCTCCGCAACGCGATGGCGTCCTCCCGCGTCTCGGCCAGCTCCGGCGGGACGACTCGCGTCCGTCGGAACAGCTTCTGGCGCCCCGCGTCGCCCCACCCGGCCTCGGTCGTGGTCGAGGGCCTGAACATCGCGAAGCGCCACACGAAGCCCCGCCAGACCACGGGCCGGACCGACCGGATGCCGAAGGTCCAGCAGGGCGGGATCATCGACGTCGCCCGGCCGATGTCGATCTCGAAGGTCATGCTCGTCTGCCCGAAGTGCGGCAAGCCGACACGGATCCGGCACACGGTCCTCGATGACGGCCGACGTGTCCGGACCTGCACCCACTGTGGCCAGGCGATCGAGGTGACGTCGAAGTGACGCCGAGCACGCTGCAGAGCCGCTACCAGGTCGAGGTCGTCCCGGCCCTGGTGAAGCAGTTCTCGTATGCCAATCCGAACCAGGTCCCGAAGCTCGCGAAGATCGTCGTCAACGTCGGTCTCGGCGAGGCCCTCGCAAACGCAAAGGCCCTCGACGCGGCCCTTGGCGACATGACCACGATCACCGGCCAGAAGCCGGTCGTCACCAAGGCCAAGAAGTCGATCGCCCAGTTCAAGGTCCGGGCGGGCAACTCCGTGGGCCTGAAGGTCACCCTCCGGGGTCGCCGGATGTGGGACTTCCTCGAGCGCCTGACGATGCTCGCCCTGCCCCGGATCCGCGACTTCCGCGGGATCCCCGGCCGGTCGTTCGACGGGCGCGGCAATTACACCCTCGGGCTGCGCGAGCAGATCGCGTTTCCCGAGATCGATTACGACAAGGTCGACCGTCTCCGCGGGCTGGAGATCAGCATCGTGACGACGGCGAAGTCCGACGAGGAGTCGAAGCGGATGCTCGAACTCCTCGGCATGCCCTTCGCCTCGTAGGCGGGGAGGGGAGCACATGGCCAAGAAATCTCTGATCGCCAAGGCAAAGCGGACGCCGAAGTTCAAGGTCCGCGGGTACCACCGCTGCGTCGTCTGCGGGCGCCCGCGGGCGTTCATGCGCCGCTTCTCGCTGTGCCGGATCTGCTTCCGGGAGCGCGCCCTCCAGGGCGAGCTGCCGGGCGTCACGAAGTCGAGCTGGTAGACACATGAACATCTCCGATCCGATCGCCGACATGCTGACCCGGGTGCGCAACGCATCCCAGGCCCGCCATACCGACGTCGTCGTGCCGGCCTCCCGGACGAAGCGCGAGATCGCCCGCATCCTGAAGTCCGAAGGCTTCATTGCCGAGGTCGTCGAGGAGCAAGCCGGTCCGGCGCACGTCCTGCGCCTGACCCTGCGCTATGTCGATGGCAAGGTCCCGGTCGTCTCCGGTCTCAAGCGCATCAGCAAGCCGGGCCTCCGGGTCTACGCCGGCAAGACCGACATCCCCCGGGTCCTCGGCGGCCTGGGCATCGTCATCGTCAGCACGAGCCACGGGATCATGACCGGCGCGCAGGCCCGTAAGGCCCAGCTCGGCGGCGAAGTCCTGGCGTACGTCTGGTAGATCGAGATGTCCAGAATCGGCCGCCTGCCCATCGCCGTTCCCGCCGGGGTCGATGTCACGATCGACGGCCGGAACGTCACGATCAAGGGACCCAAGGGCACCCTGTCGCGGGAGCTCCATCCCGAGATGCTCGTCCAGCGCGAGGCCGACGAGATCGTCGTCGCGCGCCCGAGCGAGCAGAAGATGCACAAGCAGCTCCATGGGCTCACCCGGACGCTCGTGAACAACATGGTCGTCGGGGTCACGACGGGCTACCGCAAGGGCCTCGAGATCAACGGCGTGGGCTATCGCGCGGCGCTCGTCGGCCAGAAGCTCCAGCTCAACCTCGGCTACAGCCATCAGATCGAGATCGATCCGCCGCCAGGAATCAGCTTCGAGCTCGAGAATCCGACGCACCTCGCGGTCGTCGGCATCGACAAGGAGCTCGTCGGCCAGATCGCGGCCCGCGTCCGGGCGACACGCAAGCCGGAGCCCTACAAGGGCAAGGGCGTGCGCTACGCCGGCGAGCAGGTCCGCCGCAAGGCCGGCAAGGCCGGCAAGATCGGCGGCAAGAAGTAACGCCATGAAGGACTACCGATGACCCAGGTCGCCAGTCGCGGCGCACCCCGCCAGAAGCGCCATGACCGCATTCGTCTTCGCCTGCGTGGCGACGCGGCTCGGCCTCGTCTGGCCGTGTTCCGCAGCCTCAAGCACATCTCGGCGCAGGTCATCGACGACGCGTCCGGGGTGACGCTCGCCGCAGCGACGAGCCTCGAGAAGTCTCTCCGCGAGGCGGGGCCGAAGTCCGCCGAGGCGGCCGCCGTCGGCAAGGTGCTCGCCGAGCGTGCCAAGGCGGCCGGCGTCAAGAAGGTCGTCTTCGACCGAGCCGGCTACCGCTACCACGGTCGTATCAAGTCGCTCGCGGACGCGGCCCGCGCAGCCGGTCTGGAGTTCTGAGGAGCGACATGCGTATCGACCCGAACAAGCTCGCGCTCGAAGAGCGCGTCGTGCAGATCAACCGAGTCGCCAAGGTCGTCAAGGGCGGCCGGCGGTTCAGCTTCAGCGCGGTCATCGTCGTCGGTGATGGCGGCGGCCACGTCGGCGTCGGCATCGGCAAGGCCGGCGAGGTGCCCGAGGCAATCCGCAAGGGCGTCGAGGACGCGAAGAAGAATCTCATCAAGATCCCGATGGTCGGCACGACGATCCCGCACGAGGTCCGCAAGGTCTACTCGGCGGCGAGCGTCCTCCTCAAGCCCGCGAGCCAGGGCACCGGCGTCATCGCCGGCGGCGCGGTTCGGGCGGTGGTCGAGGCCGCCGGGATCCGCGACATCCTGTCGAAGGTCCACGGCTCGACGAACGCGGTCAACGTGACCCGGGCGACGATCGAGGCCCTTCGGAGCCTGAAGTCCGCCCAGGAGCTCAGCGAGCGACGCGGCGTCACGGTCCGGCTGCACATTCCGGGCCAGCCCGCGGCGGAGGTCGCAAATGCCCGCTAAGGTCCGGGTGACCCAGGTCAGGAGCACGATCAGCCACATCGCCCGTAACCGGGCCACGATGCGAGCCCTCGGACTGACCGGCATCGGCTCGACCGTCGATGTCGTCGCGAACGACGCGACCCGGGGCATGATCCGCCAGGTCCGGTTCCTCGTTACCGTCGAGGAGCTTGGCGAGACGACCACGAAGGAAGCCAAGTGAAGCTGCACGACCTCCGACCCGCCCCGGGTTCCCGCAAGGCCAAGCGCCGCGTCGGCCGGGGCATCGCGTCCGGCCAGGGCAAGACCGCGGGCCGCGGCACGAAGGGCCAGAAGGCCCGTGCCGGTGGTTCGATCCCGGCCTGGTTCGAGGGCGGCCAGACGCCGCTCCACCAGCGGCTGCCAAAGCTCCATGGCTTCAAGAACCCCTTCCGGATCGAATACGAGGTGGTGAACCTCGGATCGATCGCGGCGCTCGTCGAGCTCGGCGTGCTCGAGAGCGGCGAGATGCCGGGTGCGAAGAAGTCGAAGTCGGGCGCCGCGGCCCCGATCACGGTGAACCAGGAGATCCTGCGGGCAGCCGGCCTCGTCCGGACGCTCGACAAGCCGCTCAAGGTCCTCGGCGACGGCGAGCTGACGACGGCGCTCTTCGTGGTCGCCGACAAGTTCAGCGCCTCGGCTCGCTCGAAGATCGAGGCGGCCGGTGGCACCGTGTCCATGCTCGAGGTGCCGGCGAGCAAGAAGCCCGCGCTCAAGGGCCGGGCGGCCGCCGCGGACGCCGCGAGCGAGTCGGCAGCGGACGCGGATGCGCCCGCAGCCTCGGTCGAGATCGACTCGGAGCCCGAGGCGGTCGTCGATGTCCCGGGAGCCGTCGCCGTCGAGGCGCCCGCCACGGAGCCGGCCGAGACCAGGCCGGCGGATGCCAAGCCTGCGAAGGCAGCGAGCGTGAAGTCGACCAAGGCGATCAAGCCACCCGCCGACACGACAACGACCGCCGCCAAGAAGCCGGCTGCGGCCAAGGCCGCGGCAGCCGAGAAGGCGCCGGCAGCCAGAAAGACCGTCGCGACCGCAGCGGCCGCCGAGAAGCCAGCCCCGAAGCCTCGCGCCGCCAAGAAGCCCGTCGCGACCGACGAGGCCTAACCGACCGTGCTCGACGCCCTGATCAACGCCTTCCGAGCGCCCGACATCCGGCGGCGAATCCTCTTCGTCCTCGGCATCCTGGTCGTCTACCGGCTGCTGGCCCAGGTGCCGCTGCCCGGCGTCGACCACGACCAGCTGAAGGCGTTCTTCGACAAGAACTCCGCGTTCGGCATCATCGACCTGTTCGCCGGTGGCGGGCTGTCACAGCTCTCGATCGTCGGGCTCGCGATGAACCCGTACATCAACGCCTCGATCATCATGCAGCTCATGACGGGCGTGATCCCGTCGCTCCAGGCCCTCAGTCGCGAAGGCGAGTACGGCCGCCAGCGCCTGAACCAGTACACCCGCTACCTGACCGTCCCGATGGCCCTCCTCCAGGCCTTCGGCATCCTGTCGGCCCTCGGCCACCAGAGCCCGCCCGTGATCATCGGCGGCTTCGGCCTCGGCAACGCGATGTCGTGGGTCCAGATGGTCTCGATGACGGCCGGCGCCGTCCTGCTGATGTGGCTCGGCGAGCTCATCACCGAGAAGGGCATCGGCAACGGCATCAGCTTCATCATCTTCGCCGGCATCGTGAGCCGTGCCCCGACCGGGCTCGCGGCGCTCCTGAGCCAGTCGCGGTCGCGGTGATCATCTACATCCAGGAGGGACAGCGACGCATCCCGATCCAATATGCGAGCCGGGTGCGTGGACGGCGGATGTACCAGGGCGGGCAGACGTTCCTGCCGCTGCGGGTCAACCTCGCGGGCGTCATCCCGATCATCTTCGCGATCAGCATCCTGCAGTTCCCGGCGCAGCTCGCGATCTACTTCTCGTTCTCGGAGGTCCAGCTCGTTCGCGACATCGCGACCGGGATCGCCAACTTCCTCAGCTCGACGACCTACCAGTACGCGATCCTGTACTTCCTCCTGACCGTCGGATTCACGTACTTCTACACGGCCTTCACCTTCAAACCGGACGAGACGGCCGAACAGCTCCGCAAGAACGGTGGCTTCATCCCGGGCATCCGACCGGGCCGCCCGACCCAGGACTACCTCGCTCGCGTGGTCTCGCGAATCACCGTCGCCGGTGCCCTGTTCCTCGGCACGGTCGCGGTCGCCCCGGTCCTCGCGGGCGTCATCGATCCGTCGCTGAAGGGCCTCGCCATCGGTGGCACCGGCGTGCTGATCGTGGTCTCCGTCGTCGTCGAGACGATGAAGCAGATCGAAGCCCAGCTGATGATGCGCAACTACGAGGGGTTCATTCGGTGAACCGTCGAGACCGCGGCGGAGATGGCAAGCTCAGCCCAAGGCGGCGCCGAGCACCGGAGCGAGCGCACTTCGGACGTGCGTGAGCGACGGCGCAGAGGCGCCAACGCCGGGCTGAGCCGCTAACGACGCCGCGATGGTCATCGTGCTGTTGGGCGCACCAGGTGCCGGCAAGGGCACCCAGGCGCCGGTCCTCGCGAGGCACCTCGGCGTGCCGGTCCTCGCCTCGGGGGACCTCCTCCGGGCCGTCTCGAAGTCCGGCAGCCCCCTCGGCCGCGAGGTCGAGCGCCTCATGAAGGCCGGCCAGCTCGTCCCGGATGAGACGATCGTCCAGATCTTCCTCGACGGCCTCGCCAGGCCCGACGCCGCGGCGGGCGCGATCCTCGATGGCTTCCCGCGTACGGTCGGCCAGGCGGCCGCCCTCGATCGGGCCCTCGCCCAGCGCGGCGCCCGCGTCGACGCAGCGATCTACATCGACGTCCCCCTCGAAGACCTCGTCGCCCGGATGGCCGATCGCCGGATCTGCCAGGCCAGCAGTCACGTCTACAACCTCCGATCGAACCCGCCGAAGGTCGCTGGCATCTGCGATCTCGACGGCTCGCCGCTCGTCCAGCGATCCGACGATGACGAGGCGACTGTCCGAGCCCGGATGGCCCAGCAGCTGCCGCCGCTCGAAGCCGTCGTCGCGCACTACCGGAACAACGGCGTGCTCGCGAAGATCGACGGCCGCCGGCCGATCAGCGACGTCACGACCGAGCTCATCGCGGCCGTGACCGAGACGTCCGCGCGCCCGAGCACCATGCCCGAGGTCGCGGGCTGATGGTGACCCGGAAGTCGCGGCGCGAGATCGACCAGATGCGCCGCGCCGGTCGTGTCGTGGCCGAGGTCCTGGCCCTCGTCGAATCCGAGCTGAAGCCGGGCGTCACGACGAGCCACCTCGATCGGCTCGCGGAGCGCCACATCCGGAGCTCGGGCGCGATCCCGTCATTCATGGGCTATCTCGGCGGCGGTCGCTACGGCCGTGGTCCGCACGCCTTCCCGGCGAGCACGTGCATCTCGATCGACGACGAAGTCGTCCACGGCATTCCGGGTGATCGCGAGATCAAGTCGGGCCAGCTGGTCTCGGTCGACGTTGGCGCGATCGTTGACGGCTGGCACGGCGACGGGGCCCGGACCTTCCTCGTCGGTGACGTCGCGCCCGAGGTCCGCGAGCTCGTCGACTCGACCCGCCTCGCGATGATGGCCGGCATCGGCGCAGCGGTCGCGGGTCGCCGGATCGGCGACATCTCGGCTGCCGTCGAGGATGTCGCGAAGCCCCACCACTACGGTGTCGTGAAGCAATTCGTCGGCCACGGGATCGGCACGGAGATGCACCAGGACCCGCAGGTGCCGAACTACCGGACGGGCTCGAGGGGCATGGAGCTCCAGCCCGGGATGTGCCTCGCGATCGAGCCGATGTTCACCCTCGGCAACGGCGACGTGGCGGTCCTGGCCGATGGCTGGACCGTGGTCACGTCGGATGGCGCGCTCGCCGCGCATTTCGAGCACACGATCGCGGTGACCGACAACGGTCCCGAGATCCTGACGACCGTCTGAGATGACGGCCTCGCCACGGAAAGGAACGTTCTGATACGATGTGCGTTCGTGTGTCGGCCCCGTTTGGGCCGGCACTCCGTGTGAGAAAGGGAACCACAGCCGCCCGTGGCCAAGCGAGATGCGATCGAAGTCGAAGGAACGGTCGTTGAGCCGCTCCCCAATACGATGTTCGCCGTCGAGCTGGACAACGGCCACCGCGTGCTGGCCCATATCTCCGGGAAGCTGCGGATGAACTTCATCCGGATCCTGCCCGGCGACCGCGTTCGCGTAGAGCTGTCGCCCTACGACCTGACCCGCGGTCGGATCACGTACCGCATGAGATAGGCGTCCTCCGGGACGCCCGCCGCCGAAACTCGAGGAACCCGTTGAAAGTCAGAGCGTCAGTCAAGACCCGTTGTGATAACTGCAAGATCGTCCGCCGTCACGGGACCGTGATGGTCATCTGCCCGAACCCGAAGCACAAGCAGCGACAGGGGTAGCGCGCGTATGGCCCGTATTGCCGGAATCGACATCCCCCGCGAAAAGCGGGTCGAGATCGCCCTGACGTACATCTACGGGCTCGGCCTGCCCACGGCCAAGAAGATCCTCGTGCAGACGAATGTCAACGCGGACACTCGTGTCCGTGACCTCACCGAGGAGCAAGTCAACCGGCTCCGCGAGCTCATCGACCGGCGCTACAAGGTCGAGGGCGACCTCCGCCGCGAGGTCGCGCTGAACGTGAAGCGGCTCCAGGAGATCGGCTCGTACCGGGGCCTCCGCCATCGGCGGAACCTCCCGGTTCGCGGCCAGCGAACGAAGACCAATGCCCGCCAGCGTCGCGGACCGAAGAAGACGGTCGGCGTCCGGCGCAAGGCCGTGGCAAAGACGTAGCGAGGGACCACCGCACGAATGGCTGAACGCAAGCGCGCCGTCAAGCAACGCCGCCGGGAGAAGAAGAACGTGCCGATCGGGCAGGTTCACATCCAGGCGTCGTTCAACAACACCATCATCACGATCACCGACCCGGCAGGCGCCGTCGTGAGCTGGGGCTCGGCCGGCGTGGCCGGCTTCAAGGGCTCCCGCAAGAGCACGCCGTATGCCGCCGCGCTCTCGGCCGAGACCGCCGCCCGCAAGGCGATGGAGCACGGGATGCGCCAGGTCGAGGTCTACGTGAAGGGTCCCGGCGCGGGCCGCGAGCAGGCCATCCGTTCGCTCCAGGCCGCCGGCCTCGAGGTGAACGCGATCACCGACGTCACGCCCACCCCCCACAACGGCTGCCGGCCGCCCAAGCGGCGCCGAGTCTGAGCGGGGAGGACGACATGGCTCGCTATACCGGTTCTGTCTGCCGCCTCTGCCGCCGTGAGGGCGCGAAGCTCTTCCTGAAGGGCACCCGCTGCTACACGAAGAAGTGCGCCTTCGAGCGTCGCCCGACGCCACCCGGCCAGCACGGCGTCCGCCGCCGCAAGATGGGCGACTTCGGGATCCAGCTTCGCGAGAAGCAGAAGGTCCGCCGCGTGTACGGCGTTCTCGAGCGCCAGTTCCACAACTACTTCGTCGCCGCCGAGAACCGTGATGGGATCACCGGCGAGAACCTCCTGCGGTCGCTCGAGACGCGGATGGACAACGTCGCCTTCCGACTCGGGTTCGGCACCTCGCGGGCCCAGGCTCGCCAGCTCGTGACCCACGGTCACTTCGCCGTCAACGGCGTCCCCACCAACATCCCGTCCTACCAGCTCAGGCCCGGCGACAAGATCGAGGTCCGGGAGTCCCGTCGGGCTCGCGAAGCCTTCAAGGTCGTTCGGGAGACCCTCAAGTCCCACCAGGCCCCGGAGTGGCTCAGCCTGGACGCCGCCAACCTGTCCGGCACCGTGGCATCTCTGCCACGGCGTGATCAGATGCCTCTCGACCTGAGCGAGCAGCTCGTGGTCGAGTACTACTCGAGGTAACCGCCCACATGATCGAACTCGAGACCCCCCAGATCGAGCCCGTCGAGGAAGTCGGCACGTACGCCAAGTACGAGGTCGGACCGCTGCAGGCCGGCTACGGGGTCACCCTCGGCAACGCCCTCCGTCGCGTGCTCCTGTCGTCGCTCGAAGGGGCGGCGGTGACGTCGCTCCAGATTCGCGACATCTACCAGGAGTTCTCCACGATCCCGGGCGTCAAGGAGGACGTCACCCAGATCGTCCTGAACGTCAAGAAGCTCCGGATGAAGAGCTTCGCGACGCATCCGGTCCAGCTCCGCCTCACGAAGAGCGGCGCCGGCCCGGTGCTCGCCGCCGACATCATGGAGTCGGCGGACGTCGAGGTGGTCAACCGCGACCTCGTCCTCATGACCCTCGACTCCGACGACGTGACGATCGACATCGACCTGACGGTCGAGCGCGGCGTCGGCTATCTCGGCGTCGAGCGAACCGATGCGCTGCCGATCGGCGTCATCGCCGTCGACGCGATCTTCACCCCCGTTCGGAAGGTCAACTACTGGGTCGAGAGCACCCGGGTCGGCCAGGTCACGAACTTCGACAAGCTGACGATCGAGATCGAGACCGACGGGACCGTCGGCCCCGAGGAGGCGCTCAGCCGCGCGGCCGGGATCCTCATGGAGCAGTTCCGGCCGTTCATCAGCATCGGCCAGACCCAGATGCAGGCCGATCGGGCCGCGACCGGCGTGCCGGCGCTCCCGCCGAACATGCTCGACATGCCGATCGAGGAGCTCGACCTCCCGATGCGGGCCTACAACTCGCTCAAGCGCAACAACATCGTCAAGGTCGGGCAGCTCCTTCAGCTGAAGGACGAGGATCTCCTCCGGATGCGGAACTTCGGCAAGAAGTCCCTCGACGAGATGAAGGAGCGCCTCCGGATGCGCGGCTTCATCGTTCCCGAGACGGAGCCCGGCGAGTTCGATGGCGAAGAGGCTGCCGACGAGGTCGTCGACGAGGCTTCGCTCGAGGGCGAGGACGCCTGATTCATGGCACACGGGATCGACGGCCGGAAGCTCACCCGCAAGCACGGCCCGCGAATGGCGCTGTACAAGAACCTCACGGTCTCGGTGCTGCGCTACGAGCGGGTTAAGACGACCGAGGCAAAGGCCAAGGAGATCCAGGGCCGGGTCGAGCGAGTGATCACGCTGGCCAAGAAGGGTGACCTCTCGGCCCGCCGGGCCGTCGTCTCGCAGTTCCCGAACGAGCCGCTCGTCGTGACGAAGCTGTTCGACGAGATCGCGCCGAAATACAACGATCGGACATCCGGCTACACCCGGATCGTCAAGATCGGCCAGCGCAAGGGCGATGGCGCCGAAGTGGTCCAGATCGAGCTCGTCTAGGGCTCGGATGAAGCAAGGCGCCCGAGAGGGCGCGCCAACGGTACGGACCCCGAAACGGTTCCGCGCCACGGTTGAATACGACGGCACGGAGTTCGCCGGATTCCAGGTTCAACCAGGAGTCCGGACCATCCAGGGAGAGCTCGAGACCGCGCTGGCCCGCCTGAACGGCGGAGCTCGCCAGCCGGTCGACGGAGCGGGCAGGACCGACGCGGGTGTTCACGCCACGGGCCAGGTGATCGCTTTCACCTACAACGGGGCGTTATCCACGGCGGCACTGACCGAGGCGCTGAACGGAACGCTTCCGCCGGATGTCGCAGTTCGCGACCTACGACGGGCGGCCGCGAGGTTCCAGCCACGCTACGCGGCCCGGTACCGGGAGTACCGCTACACCGTGTGGAACGGGCCACGAAGCCCGCTTCGGGAGCGAACGGCGCTCCGGGTGCGGAACCACCTGGACACCGACGCGATGGCGAGAGCCGCGACGGCCTTCGAGGGCCGCCACGACTTCAGCCCCTTCGGGGGCGCCGATCCCCAGCCGATCCGGACGGTGCATGCCGTGCGGGTCAGACGGACCGGCGACCTGGTGACGATCGACGTGCGAGCGGATGCGTTCCTTCGGGGCATGGTCCGGCGAATGGTCGCCGCCCTGCTGGCAGTTGGAACCGGCAAGGTCCGCGAGGCCGATGTCGCGGCGGCACTGCTCGAACCCGGACCGGCGTTCGGGGGAGCGGCGGCTCCGGCCCGGGGCCTCTGCCTCCGGCGGGTGGTGCTCGGACGGCGACAACGACAGATCGAGGACGGGACAACCGAACTGCACGAGGACAACGAGTGACGATGAACGCGAAGACCTACACGGTGCGCGAAGGCGAGATCGAGCGGCGCTGGTTCGTCGTGGATGCGACGGACGTGACGCTCGGGCGCCTGGCCACGCGTGTCGCGCGCGTCCTCGAGGGCAAGCACAAGGCCACCTGGACATCGAACCTCGACAGCGGCGACCACGTGATCGTCCTGAACGCGGCCCGCGTCTCCGTGAGCGCCGCGAAGCTCGAGACGAAGAACTACATGCGCCACAGCGGCTACCCCCAGGGCCTGAAGGCCGAGAGCCTCGGCAAGCTCCTCGCCCGACGCCCCGAGGAGGTCATCCGCCGAGCGGTGAAGGGCATGCTGCCCCGCACGAAGCTCGGTGCCCAGCAGCTCCGGAAGCTCAAGATCTACGCCGGCGCCGATCATCCCCATCAGGCCCAGGGGCCTGAGCCCCTCGCCTGACGGAGGATTCATGGCCACCACCACGTTCAATTCCGGGACTGGCCGTCGCAAGACGGCGATCGCCCGGGTCCGGCTGCTCGTCGGCGAGGGCGAGATCGTCGTCAACGGCCGATCGCTCCTCGAGCATTTCGGCGCCGCCGTCGATGAGAACGACGTCCGACTGCCGTTCAAGGTCACCAACACGGACGGCCGCTACAACACGATGATCAAGGTCGAGGGCGGCGGGGTCACCGGTCAGGCCGGCGCGATCCGCCACGGGATCGCTCGAGCGCTCCTCGAGCTCGACCCGGACCATCGCCTTGCGCTACGTCAGGCCGGCCTCCTGACCCGCGACCCGCGGATGAAGGAACGTAAGAAGTACGGCCTGAAGCGAGCCCGCAAGGCGCCCCAGTACACAAAGCGGTAGCGCCCAGACTTTCTGGCCTGAGCGGGCGGCGCGTCCGGAAGGTACGCTCCCGGCCGTGACCCGGCCGCTGTTCGAGCAATACAAGGACGCCCTCCGGCGTGGCCACGTGGCCAGTCGCTCGGGGCAGCTCGACGATGCCCTGACCGCGTATGCCGAAGCGGCGCGCCTCGCGCCCGATCGGGCGGCTCCACACACGAGCAGCGCGACGGTCCTGCACCGGGCCGGCCGCCACGACGCGGCCCTGGCCGCGTTCGAGAAGGCGCTCGCAATCGCGGCTGACGACGAGGCGACGCTGCGCGCCCGTGCCGTGACCTTCGAGGACCTCGGCCGGCCCGCGAGTGCGGCAGCGGACCTCGAGTACCTCGCCGAGGCGCTCGACGCGGACGGCCGACGTGCCGAGGCCCTCGCGGCCGCCCGGCGGGCCGTCGAGCTGACGGCCACGCCAGCGCGGCGCGCCCTCGTCGAGCGTCTCCAGCTGCCCGAAGACGAATCTGCCCCGCGACCCCGGCCCAGCCCGACCGCTCGCGCCGCCGCAGCAGCTCCGACGAAGCCAGCGCCGAGGCCGGCTCCAGCTCCGGCGTCTCGGGTCGAGGCGCCGGCTGGCTCCAGCGAAGCGGCTCGGGTCGCCCCGGAGCTGACTGCCGGACAGCAATCGTCCTCGCTCCTCATGGACCTCTACGACGAGCCGGTGCAAGCCGAATCGGCGGCCCCGGAAGCCGCCGAGGCCGCACCCGAGGCGGTACCGGCGCGCGAGCTCGAAGCCACGCCCGATCTCGACGCCAAGGCCGCCATTGGCCCCGGGGCCGCGCAGGAGCCCGTGGCGGCCAACCCATCGCCGCAACGGCGGCGGCAGAGCCAGCCGAGGCGGTCGACGATGCCGCGCCGCCCCCGCGAAGCGCTCCCGAACCGCTGCCGCCACTCCTCCGGGAACCGCCCGGCCACGACTTCAGCGGCTTCGGCTCGGAGATCCTCATCCAGCTCGAGCCGGACCTGCCGGGCGGGGTCTCCATTCCGTGGCCGGCCATCGATCTGCCATCGGCACCGCCGCCGCCGATCGTCGGCCCGCCACCCGATCCCGACGTCCTGATGGGGGAGGCCCTCGCGCTGATCGACGGCGGTGATCCGAAGGCGGCCCGCAACCTGATGCTCACCGCGGTCGCGGTACACCGCGCCGCGGGCCGGCCGGACGCGGCGCTCGATGTCTGCCTGCAGCTCCTCGCCCTGGCCCCGGGCGATGCCCACGTCCACCTCGCGATCGCGGGCCTCCAGCTCGACCGCGGCTGGCGCACGCTCGCAACCGAGAAGATCCAGCTGCTGCTCCGCCTGACCGCCCTCACGGGGGATACCCAGGCCGAGGCGGATGCCCACGCCCTCGCGGCGGAGCGCCTCCGCGACGAGCCGCCATCGAGCTTCGCCCGGGCCTGATTCGAGTTCGGGCCGAGCGTCGGGCGCTAGACTGACCGGAGGATGCCGCAGCTCATCGCGTCGATCCTGGACCAGGTTCGGCCCGCTTCGGTGCTCGACATCGGGATCACGGCGCTCCTGATCTATTGGCTCTTCAGCCTGATCCGGGGGACCCGCGCCGTCCGTCTCGTGATCGGCGTCAGCGTGCTGTTCCTGGTCTACTTCGCGGCCCGCCTCCTCCAGCTCCGGCTGCTCACGCAGATCCTGGAAACCGGAGCGGTCGTGGGCCTGTTCGCGCTCGTCGTCGTCTTCCAGCCCGAGATCCGACGGGCGCTCGATCGGATCGGCCGGGTGGGCTCGATGCGCTGGCTCCTGTCTGCCGAGGATCGGACGACCGATCAGGTCGCCACCGAGGTCGCTCGAGCGGCCGCCCTCCTGTCGGCCGAGGGCCACGGGGCGCTCATCGTCCTGGAGCGCGAGACCGGCCTCGAGGAGATCGCCGAGAGCGGGGTGATGATCCATGGTGATCTCTCGGCGGACCTCCTGCGGACCGTCTTCACCCCGAAGTCGGCGCTCCACGACGGCGCCGTGATCATCCGCGGCTCGGCGATCCTCGCCGCCGGCGCCCTCCTGCCGCTCGCCGAGACGACCGTCCACATGGAACGGTTCGGCACGCGCCACCGGGCCGCGCTCGGGATCACCGAGCAGACGGACGCGGTCGTCGTGGTCGTTTCCGAGGAGAACGGGCAGATCAGCCTCGTCCAACGCGCCCGGATCGTCCGGAACCTGAACGAGGCCCAGCTCGCCCGCCAGATCCGAAGCCTGCTCCAGCCGGGCGGCGAACAGGGCCCGATTCGGCGCCTGGGCGGCGTCGTGCCGGGCGGCCGGGCATCGCGGTTGCCCGATGTCGGGCGATTCGTCCGACGCAACGGCCGCGAGCCGGCGGCGGGGGATCGCGAGCCGATCATCGAGGAGCGCTCCCCCGTACCGACTGCGACCTCGGTCGAGCCGAGCGTCGAACCGACGCTCGCCGGGGAGGTCGCGCCCGAGCCCGGACCCGACTCGGCGCCCGAGCCCGTCGACACCGACGCCGCTGCCGCCCGATGACGCGTGCCTTCCGGCGGGTCGTGCACAACTGGCCCCTGAAGATCGGGGCTCTCGCGTTGTCGACCCTCCTCTACGGCGGCCTCGTCCTCTCGCAGACGACGAAGGACTTCCCGGGCAGCATTCCGATCGAGCCGGTCAACCAGGCGGCCGACGTGACATTGCTGTCCTCGCTGGGCGACGTCACCCAGATCCGGTACGTCTCGCCAGCCGATCTCGGCCTCCGGATCGACTCCAGGACCTTCAAGGCAACGGTCGACCTCGCCAATGTCGACCCAAGTGCCGGCCACGTGCTGGCGGACGTCCATGTCGTCGCGCTCGACGATCGCGTCCAGGTCCTCGGATTCGAGCCGCAGCAGATCACGATCCAGCTCGACCGGGTGACCACCCACAGCGTGCCGATCATGGCGACGGTCGTCGGAACACTGCCGCCCGGTCTCGATCTCGGGACGATCGTCATCGACCAGCCGAACGCCACGGTGACCGGTCCGCAGTCCATCATCTCGAAGGTCGCCAACGTCCTCGCCCGGGTCACGATCGATCCATCCGGCATCGATTTCAACCGGTTGGTCGACCTTATCGCGGTCGACTCGGGCGGCAACCAGCTCAGCCCGGTCGACATCAGCCCGACGAGCGTTCGCGTTCGCGTTCCGGTGTTCACCGATCGGCGGACCCGGACGGTGCCGGTCAGCGCGGTCGTCATCGGGACTCCTGCGGCGGGGTTCGAGGTCGCCTCCGTATCCGTCGCCCCGATCACGGTCCAGGTCGAGGGTGACGCGAACGACCTCGCGGGCCTCGAGCTCGCCGACACCCAGCCGATCTCGGTCAGCGGCATCTCAGCCGACCTCACCCAGCGAATCTCCCTCAACCTCCGGAGCGGCGTCCAGGCGATCGGCGACGGGACCGTCGAGGTGACCGTCAGGCTCCGGCCGGTGACCGGGACTCGTGTGTTCGAGGCCGGCCTGATCCTCGTCGGGGCGACGGCGGATCACGTGTACAGCCTGTCGACCGACCGGGTGGTCGTGACGATCGGCGGCTCGGTCGTCGACCTGAACCGGCTCACGGGTGCGAGCCTCGTCCTGAGCCTCGACGTCACGGGCCTCGGCGATGGCGACCACAAGGTCGTTCCGACCACGAACCTGACCACCGGCCTTTCGCTGCTGGGCGTCAGCCCGAGCCCGATCGTCGTCACGATCTCCGCACCGACGCCGTCCCCAAGCTGAGTTGCCACGGCTGTTCGGCACCGATGGGATCCGTGGGGTCGCGAACGTCGACCTGAAGCCCACGATCGCGTTCGCCCTCGGGCGGGCCACGGCCCAGCGCCTCGTCGGCGCCGGTGGCGCGATCGTCGTCGGCCAGGACACGCGGCGCTCCGGTGACATGTTCGTGGCGGCGATCGCGGCCGGGGCCACGAGCCTCGGCGTCGATGTCTACCGGGTCGGGGTCGTACCGACGCCCGCGCTTGCGTTTATCGCCGCCGACCCGCGATTCGCCGCCGGCATCATGGTCTCGGCCTCCCACAACCCGGCCGAGGACAACGGCCTGAAGGTGCTCGACGGATCCGGGCTGAAGCTCGACGATAGCGTCGAGGACGAGCTCGAACAGCTGATCTGGCGATCGGAAGAGCTCGGCGGGGTCGGCAACGACGGGCTCGGCGTCGTCCACGACGCGACGGCGCTCGTGGACACGTATGTCGCGAACCGGACCGCCATGGCGAAGACCATCGACGGCGGCCGGTTCCGGATCGTCCTCGATTGCGCGAATGGCTCGGCCAGCGCGGTCGGCCCAGCGATCCTGCGGGCAACGGGCGCGGCAGTCGAGGTCATGCACGCCGACCCCGACGGCGCGAACATCAACCTGCACGCGGGCGCGACCTCGCCTGAGGCCCTCGCCCGACGTGTGGCGGAATCTGGGGCCCATGTCGGGTTCGCCCTCGACGGCGACGCCGACCGACTCATCGCGGTCGACGCATCCGGCGCGGTGGTCGACGGCGACCACGTGCTCGGGATCCTCGCCCTCGACCGGCTGGAGCGCCGCGCCCCCGACGGCCCGGAGAGCCGCACCCTCGTCGTGTCGGTCCTCTCGAACGGCGGGCTCCAGCTGGCCGTCGAGGCGGCCGGCGGGATCGTGGTCCGGACGCCAGTGGGCGACAAGTACATCCTCGAGGGCATGCAGGTCTCGGGAGCCGGGCTCGGCGGCGAGAAGAGCGGCCACGTCATCGTCCGCGAGCACACGACATCCGGCGACGGGCTCGTGACCGCTCTGGAGGTCCTGCGGGTCATGCGTGCGTCCGAGAAGGCCCTCGCCGAGCTCGCGACGCGGATTCCGATGCTACCCCAGGAGCAGCGCACGATCCGCGTTCGACACAAGGATCAATGGGAGGGCGATCGAGCCCTCACCGAGGCGATCGCGGCGGCGGAAGCCCGCCTCGGGGGCGGCGGCCGGGTGCTCGTCCGGCCGTCCGGCACCGAGCCCGCGCTGCGGGTCATGGTCGAAGGCCCCGACGCGACGATCGTGGTCGAGCTCGCCGACGCCCTGGCTGATCTCGCGAAACAGCGACTAGACTGACTTCCTGATGTGCGGAATCGTCGGCTATACGGGCCCTCGCGAAGCCGGGCCGATCCTCATGGAGGGGCTCCGGCGCCTCGAATACCGAGGCTATGACTCGGCCGGGATCGCCCTCGTCGACGACCAGGGCGAGCTCTTCGTCGAGAAGCGCGCGGGCAAGCTCGCGAATCTCGCCACCGCGATCGCCGAGCGGACGCCGCACGCCGCGGTCGGCCTGGCCCACACCCGCTGGGCGACCCACGGCCGGCCCAACGACCTCAATGCCCATCCCCACGTCGACTGCACCGGTCGGATCACGGTCATCCACAACGGCATCATCGAGAACTTCCACGAGCTCCGCGACGGACTCGCCGAGCGCGGCCACACGCTGACCTCCGAGACCGACACCGAAGCGATCGCCCATCTCGTCGAGGAGGCCTACGACGGCGACATCGCCGAGGCCGTTCGCCTGGCGCTCCGGAAGCTCGACGGCGCGTACGCACTCGCGGTCATGCACCGCGACGAACCCGATCGGATCGTCGGCGCCCGGAAGGACGTGCCGCTCGTCGTCGGGGTAGGGGACGGCGAGAGCTTCCTCGCCTCGGACGTCGCGGCGATCCTCGCCCACACGGACCGCGTGATCTATCTCCAGGACGGCGACGTCGCCGACCTCGTCCCGGGCGTGGTCCGGATCACCGACGTCCTCGGCCGCCCGATGGAGCGGACGGTGGAGCGCATCGACTGGTCGCCAGAGGCCGCCGAGAAGGGCGGCTACGAGCACTTCATGCTCAAGGAGATCCACGAGCAGCCGGACGCCCTTCGGCAGTCGCTGCTGGGCCGGCTCGGGCGGGGCGACACGATCCAGGTTCCGGAGATCGAGCCCCTTGCCGACGCAATTCGAGCCGCGACACGGATCGAGCTGGTGGCCTGCGGCAGCGCGTCCTATGCCGCCCTGGTCGGGGCCGCCGCGCTGCAGGCCTGGACCGATCTGCCGGCGCGGGTCACGGTCGGCTCCGAGTTCCGCTACGACCCGCCGCCACTCGACGAGCGGACGCTCGTCATCGCGGTCACCCAGTCCGGCGAGACCGCCGACACGATCGCCCCAACGCGCCTCGCGAAGGAGCGAGGCTGCTCGATCGTCGCCGTCACGAACACGGTCGGTTCCGCGATCACCCGGGAAGCGAACGCGGTGCTCTTCCTCCAGGCCGGTCCAGAGATCGCCGTCGCCGCGAGCAAGACATTCGTGACCCAGGTCACGACGCTCGTCGTGCTCGCAGCGGGGATCGCCCGCCTGCGGGGCACGCTTGACGCCGCGACGGAGCAGGAGCTCGCCACGGCGCTGCGGGCCCTGCCCGCCGCCGCCACGCGCGTCCTCGAGCTGAACGCCCCGAGGTCCCGCGCGCTCGCGCGCCGCTACGTGAACTCCCGGGGCTTCATGTTCGTCGGCCGCGGAGCGACCTATCCGGCCGCGCTCGAGGGGGCCCTGAAGCTCAAGGAGATCAGCTACGTCCACGCCGAGGGCTACCCGGCCGGCGAGCTGAAGCACGGCCCCATCTCGCTCCTGGACGCCGAGTGCCCGCTCGTCGCGGTCGCCACCCGATCGAGCGTCTACGACAAGCTCATCAGCAATGTCATGGAGGGTCGCGCCCGTGACGCGAAGGTCATCGCCGTCGCGACCGAAGGCGACACCCAGATCGAGCGCATCTCGGACGACGTCTGCTGGGTGCCCGATACCCACGAGCTGCTGAGCCCGGTCCTCGCGATCATTCCGCTGCAGCTCTTCGCGTACCACATGGCCGTCGCCCGCGGGACCGACGTCGACCAGCCCCGCAACCTGGCGAAGTCCGTCACGGTCGAGTAGAGAGCCCGGCCCGACGATGCATGACGAATCGCCGGGTCTGCCCTCGGGGTCGGTGCCGGCCGGCACCACGGAGCTCGGGATCGACATCATCAAGGTCGCCCGGATCCGCGACACGCTCAAGCGCTTCGGCCCGCGCTTCTCGAACCGCGTCCTGACCGTTGGCGAGCGTCGCTACGTCCGCGACCGGCCCGAGACGATGGCCGGCCGGTGGGCCGCGAAGGAGGCCGTGAGCAAGGTCCTCGGTCTCGGCGTCCGCGGCATCGGCTGGCAGGAGATCGAGGTCGAGCGGCTTCCGACCGGCCAGCCGGCCGTGAGGTTGCACGGCCGCGCCGCCCAGCGCGCCGAGCAGCTCGGGATGGACCGGATCGCCCTCTCGATCAGCCATGAGTCCGAGTACGCGGTGGCGATCGCGTTCGGCGTGCGGACCGTCGGCGGCCGGTTCCTGTTCCCGCCGGACATCGAGGCTCGGCTCGACGACCGCGAGCGGCGCATTCTTGCCCGGATGGAGCGCCTCAGAACCCTCGCCGAGGCCGGCAATGGCTGAGTCTCGCCCGCTCGGGTTCGGTCGACGGGACGCGCCCCCCGCGGCTCCTGCGGCGGAGCCCGATACCGCCGTCCCGACCCTCGACGACAAGGCCGCGGCGGCGCTGCTGCCGAATCGCGCGCCGCGCGGCCACAAGGGCACGTTCGGAAAGCTGCTCGTCATTGCCGGCTCGCTCGACTACGCGGGCGCGGCCCTCCTCGTCTGCCGGGCCGCGGGTCGCGCCGGTGCCGGGCTCGTCACGCTCGCCGTGCCCGAATCGCTCCAGCCGCTCTTCGCCGCGAAGGTCGTCGAGGCCACCACGATGGCCCTGCCTGAGGACGATCTCGAGGAGGTCGACCCGGAGCCGGCGATCGCCCGGATCCTCGACCACGAGCACGATGCCATCGTCCTCGGGCCGGGCCTCCGACCGGGACTCGCCACGGTTGAGCTCGTGCGCGACCTGCTCGCGGTCCCCGACGACCCGCCGCCGCCGCCGATCGTCCTCGACGCCGAGGCGCTCCGCTCGATGGCCACGCTCGGCGAGTGGTGGAACGCGACCGGCCGGGCCTGCGTGCTCACGCCCCATCCCGGGGAGTTCGCCCGGCTGCGAGCCGGCGCGGGCCTCGATCCGGCAGCCGACGGCGACCTCGCCGACGACGACGCGGCCCGCTC
>WNFL01342479.1_pt2 | contig 22288 bp, 18 predicted proteins | sample 5400361 | NCBI WGS metagenome assembly WNFL01 (sample SAMN13153351, study PRJNA577476) | soil metagenome | isolation source: 40 cm soil on Douglas fir-dominated hillslope | place: USA:California | collected 2013-09-17
CCCGGGAGCGGCACATCAATCCGCTGATTCCGCTTACAGAGCAACTGACGGGAAGTTACGCGGCCCTGGTGCTGGTGGTTCCGGCGATGTGGCTGGCGCGTCATTTCGGCCTCAGCCGGTGGGCCGCGTACGTAGCGGCGCTGATCGCCGGGTCGGTGGTGCATACCTTCTTGAATTGGGGATCGCGGCTGGTGCTGTTTCCGCTGCTGGGGTTGGGATCGTACGACTACGGCAGCATGCCCGCCCGCTTCTTCATGGAATTCCCCAGCGACGTAATGCTGTTTTCGATCACGGTGGCGATTTCCACGCTGTACCATCGGCAGGTGCGGGCGGCCGAGCTTGAAAAAAGCCTGGCGCAGGCGCAGCTTCACAATTTGCGGCTCCAACTCCAGCCGCATTTTCTGTTCAACACGCTGAATACGATCTCAGCGGTGATGTATGAAGACGTTGCGGCCGCTGACCGCATGCTGGCGCGCTTGAGCGACCTGCTGCGCCTCAGCCTGGAGCAGGGCGGCGAACAGGAAGTCACGCTGGAACGCGAGCTCGAGTTTCTGCGACTGTATGTCGAAACCATGCAGGCGCGGTTCGAGGAACGGCTTACCGTGGAAGTCGACGCACCGGCGGAGCTGCGCGGCGCGCTAGTGCCGCCGCTGGTGCTGCAGCCGCTGGTAGAGAATTCCATCCGCCACGGCGCCGATCCGGCGTCTTCCGAAATCGCTGTGACCGTCCGGGCACATCGCGAAAACGGCACGCTGCACATGCAAGTCCGCGACCACGGGCCGGGGCTGAACCAGACTCCCGCGGCCGCGCTGACCGGCGGAATCGGACTCGCCAACACGGCCGAGCGATTGCAGCGGCTGTATGGCGTCGCCGGGCGCCTGGCACTGGCTTTCATGCCGATTCGCGTCCTGCTGGTGGATGACGAAGGTCCGGCGCGGCGCAAGATGCGCCGGTTGCTGGCGGGCGCTTCGGATTTCGAAGTAGTCGGCGAGGCGGCCGACGGCGATGCCGCGCTTGAAGCCATCGAGCGTCTGAAGCCCGATGCCGTGTTCCTGGACGTCCAGATGCCGAAGCACGACGGACTAGAGGTCGCGGCCGCGCTCACCCCGCCGCTGCCCGAGATCGTATTCGTCACCGCGCACGACAAGTTCGCCTTGAAGGCCTTCGAAGTTCACGCGCTGGATTATCTCCTCAAGCCTTACGACGCCGAGCGTTTCGAGAAAGTGCTGTATCGCATCCGTGCTCGAAAGCGCGTTCAGCCCGAAGGTGATTTAGTCGAACGCCTCCAGAGCATTTTGTCGGAGCGGCCTGCGCGCCGCGTTCTGGTGCGCGAGAAGGACCGGGCGTACTTCGTGCGGCTGAACACTGTGGATTGGATGGAAGGCGAGCGCAACTACGTCCTGCTGCACATCAAGGGCAAGACTTTCACGGTTCGCGCCACGCTTGAATCGCTCCTGAAGCAGCTTGATCAGGAAGCGTTCGTGCGCGTGAACAGGTCCGCAATCATTCGGATCGCCGCGGTGCGCGAGCTGCTACCGTGGACTCACGGGGAGTACAAAATCATGCTGCGGGATGGCACGGAGCTGATGTGGACGCGGCGTTTCCTGAGTCATCCGGCGATTGAGATTTTCCAATAATCCGGAACTTGGCGGATTGACAATCCGCCGCCCGTTTGTGGGTCTAAGGACAGGTTGCCAACCTGCCCCAAAACACCCGCTACAAGGCCCGTTCGTCCCGCAATAGGCCCGTTGGTCCCCGCTTACTGGCGACCGCGTCCGAAACCCGGCAAACTGTCTTCATGACCCTTGTTCTTCTGATCGCCGCGCTACTTGCATCCGACATTGACTGGCCGGCTTACGGGCGCGACGCGGGCGGCACCCGACATTCGCCGCTGACCCAGGTCACGCGCGAAAACGTCGGGCAGCTCAAGCCGATTTGGGAGTACCACACCGGCGCGCTCGAGCCGAAATCCGACAACAACCGCAAGGCCGCGTTTGAGGCCACACCGATTTTGGTCGACGGCACGCTATATCTCTCGACGCCCTACAACCAGGTGATCGCGCTCGACCCGGCGACCGGAAAAGAGAAATGGAAATTCGATCCCAAAGTCGATCGCTCGAAGGGCTACTCCGAAGTGACCTCACGCGGCGTGTCGACGTGGGCCGATGCGCAGGGCCACCGCCGCATCTTCATTGGGACGATTGACGCGCGGCTGATCGCGCTCGACGCGGCTACGGGAAAGCCGTGCGCCGACTTCCCAGCCATCGACCTCACTAAAGACGTCGGACTGAAGGAGCGCGCCAACTATCAGGTGACCTCGCCACCGGCGGTGGTCGGCGACCTGGTCATCACTGGATCGTCGATTGGCGACAACGGGCGCACCGACATGGAGCGCGGCATCGTTCGCGCCTTCGATGTGCGCACGGGAAAGCAAGCCTGGAGCTTCGATCCGCTTCCCGCCGGTCTGAAGAACGCGGGTGCAGCCAACGCGTGGTCGGTGATCGCGGCCGATCCTGAACGCGACCTGATCTTCGTGCCCACCGGCAGCGCCAGCCCGGATTTCTACGGCGGCGAACGGCCCGGCAACAACGGTGGGCGTTCCAGGTGGTGCACCACGATCTGTGGGATTACGACGTCGCCTCGGAGCCCATGCTGGTGAACTTCAAAGGCACGCCCGCCGTGGCCGTAACCACCAAGATCGGGCACATGTTCGTGCTGGACCGCATGACCGGGAGATCGCTGCTGCCGATTGAGGAGCGCACGGTACCGAAGTCGCGCGTGCCTGGGGAGGAATCGTCGCCCACGCAGCCGTTTCCGCTGTATGACGCGATGACCATTCAGAAAGTGACGCCGGACGACGCCTGGGGGCTGACGCCCGCCGACAAGGCCTGGTGCAAGGAGCGGCTCACCCAAGCCGAATGGCGCGGGTTATTCACACCGCCGAGCCTGGAAGGGACGCTGATTATCCCGGGCAACGTGGGCGGGGTGAACTGGGGCAGCTCCGCCTATGACCCTTTGCGTGGTTTGCTGATCGCGGCGGCGAATCGGCTGCCGACCATCGTGCGGTTGATCCCGCAGGACAAGCTCGCGGCCGAGTATGAGGCGCGCGACAATCGCCTGGATATGGAGTTCGGCCGTCAGCGCGGCGCCCCCTACGCCATGGTTCGCGAACACCTCCGCACGGCGCAGGGTCTGCCCTGCACGGCGCCGCCCTGGGCGACTCTGGTGGCGATGGACCTCGCGACCGGCAAGAAGGTCTGGGATGTGCCGCTGGGATCTGTGCAGCTACCGACCGGCCAGTCGCTGGCAGGGTCGTTATCGATGGGCGGACCGATGACGACCGCCGGCGGGTTGATCTTCATCGCCGCGACAATCACCGAGACCAAGCTACGCGCTTTCGACGTGCAGAACGGCAAGGAACTGTGGACTGGCGATCTGCCGGCGTCGGCGCAATCGACCCCCATGACGTATTTAATCGGCGGGAAGCAGTTCGTGGTGATCTGCGCCGGAGGACACGGGAAGGCGGGGTCGAAAATGGGCGATTCCGTGGTGGCGTTCGCACTGCCGTAACCGAAATGTAACGCTGGTAAACGCCTACCATCTCTGTTAACCTGACTCCATGCGTTTACTATTAGTCTCGCTGCTCTTAGCCGCTGCGTGTCTTGCCCAAGATACCAACGGTTCGATTGTTGGAACTGTGCAGGACCCGTCCGGCGCGGGAGTGCCGGGGGCAACCGTAACCATTACCGCGACCGAGCGGAACGCGGTTTTGCGTGTGGTCAAGACCGACTCCGATGGGAACTACTCGGCGCCGCTGCTGCCGGAGGGCCTGTATTCGGTGACGGTGGAATCCAAGGGATTCAAGAAATCCATCCAGAAGGACATCCGGCTGAACGTCGCCGACAAACTGACCGTGAATGTGCGGTTGGAGATCGGCGATATCGCGCAGGAAGTTACCGTGGAAGCCGCTCCGGTAGTGGTGGAACTGCAATCGCCGGTTCAATCTACTACGATTAGTGGCTCTCAGATTCGCGAACTGGCGTTAATCACGCGCAACTACGAACAACTGGTCGCGCTGATGCCGGGGGTCAGCTCGGCAAATGTGGACCAGCTCTACGTGGGAGTCACGCTGCCTTCGGGCGCCACCGCCACCATTCCGTTCGCGATTAACGGCGCTCGCAACTCCGCTAATTCCTGGACCGTGGACGGCGCCGACAACGTCGATCGCGGATCCAACCAGACGCTCCTGAATACTCCCAGCATCGACTCGATCGCCGAGTTCAAAGTGGAGCGCAGTAATTACACGGCCGAGACCGGACGCGCCGGCGGCGGAAATATCAGCGTCGTCACCAAGAGCGGCACCAGCAAGTTCCACGGCAACCTGTTCGAATTTGTGCGCAACAGCTCGCTCGCGGCCAACAACTTCCTGAACAACGCCAACCGGGTGAATTTGGGATCCGACGGCACTGCCAAAGTGGCCCCGCTACACTACAACAATTTCGGATTCACTCTAGGTGGTCCGGTGCTGCTGCCGGGCTATAACAAGGCGCGCAATAAAACCTTCTTCTTTTACTCGCAGGAATTCCGCCGCGTAATCACCTACGCGACGGGCGTCGGAACATTGCCGCTATCGGGCTGGCTCACCGGGTCTTTCGGGCATCCCGTGTGCGCGTCCTACACGGGCACCACCTGCAACACAGCGACGCAGCAGATCACGACCATCGACCCGATCGCGAAGCAGTACATCCAGGACATTTTCTCCAAGCTGCCACTGTCGGCCACATCGACCACGTCGACCAACCTGTTCCGGAACGTGTACAACTTCGAGCAGGAGGCCGTAAAGATCGACCATTACTTCAACGAGAAGCATCGTGCGACTTTCCGGTTCCTGCGCGACGATATTCCGACCATCGAGCCGCAGGGCCTGTTCACAGGTTTCGCGGTTCCGGGTGTACCGATCACCAGCACCAATTCGCCGGGGCACAACTATATCGGGCGTTTTACATCAACGCTGAAGCCGACCTGGCTGAATGAGGCGGGCTTCAATTATTCGTACGGCGCGATCGTCAGCGATCCGATCGGTCTCATCGCGAAAACCAACTCGCCCGATATCAAGCCCAACCTGCCATTTCCCGTCACTTTGAATCAGGTTCCGGCGCTGACCTTCACGGGCGGAACTACAATTCAAAGTTTTGGTCCATACCGCGATTTCAACCGCAACTACACGTTCTTTGACAACATGACCAAGATCTTCGGCGCGCACGCGTTGAAGTTCGGGTTCGTGTACAACCACTACCAGAAAACCGAGAACGCCGGCGGCGGCAATCAGGCGTCCTTCGGTTTCGTTTCCTCGGCCGCGACCATCCCGCCGGGCGGCGGAACGACGTTCGAGCAGTCCTTTGCGAATTTCCTCACGGGCAACGTCGCGAATTTCTCGCAGACGTCGATTGATATCACGCCGGACATTCAGTCGCACCAGACCGAAATGTACGTGCAGGACGACTGGCGCGTGAAGCCGAACCTGACCGTGAATCTCGGCGTTCGCTACTCGCTGTTCCGCCAGCCGGTGGACAAGAATCACTTGCTGACCACGTTCGATCCGTCGCTGTACAACCCGTCGGCCGCTCCGGCTTTCACAGCCGCCGGCCTACTGGCCACGCAGGATGCGCAGAAGTATACCAACGGCATCAGCATCAACGGCCAGACTTCGCCGTACGGAGACAAGATTTCGCGCGAGTCGAATAAAAACTTCGGACCGCGCATCGGCTTGGCGTGGGATCCCTTCAAGAAGGGACGGACCTCGATTCGCGCAGGCTACGGCATCTCCTACGACGCGACGCTGTTCGGAACCTACGAGCAGAACATCTTCGCCAATCCGCCGTTCGTAAACGTGGCGAGCATCCCCAACACCAGCCTCAGCAACCCGGGCGGCGGGGCCGCGACGGTGGCGAATTCTCCGAAGGTGTTGCGTGGCACGACGGCCAGTATGAACACGCCGTATACGCAGCAGTGGAGCTTCGATATCGAGCAACAGTTCGGCACTTCAACCCTGCTGCGGGTCGCCTACGTGGGAACCAAGGGGACGCATCTCCTGGGCATCACGGACGAGAACACAATTCAGCCGAACCTCGCGTTTACTTCGGGCCTGGTGCCGTCGAGTACAGTTTTCACGTCGGCCAATGAGCCGCTACTGAACAAGATTCGTCCCTACCTGGGGTACAACGCGATTAACGTGGTGGAGCCGTGGTTTAACTCCAATTACAACGCGCTGCAGGTTCAGTTGACGAAGCGGTTTCACGGCGAGTCCCAGGTTTCCGCTGCCTACACCTGGTCGAAGAACATGACCGACAACGGCAGCGATCGTTCCAACGCACCGCAGAACTTCTACAACCGGGCATTGGATTATGCGCCGGCTCCGTTCGATCGTAAGAGCATTTTCACCGCCAACGGCATTTACGAATTGCCGTTCTACAGAGATCAGAAGGGCGCGATCGGTAAGACGCTGGGCGGGTGGCAGGTTTCGGCCATCACCTACTTCAACACCGGACTGCCGCTGACCGTTACGACCACGGGCACGGATTTCGCGGCGCTCGGAATTCTAGGTTCGAGCCAGGCCGGCTTCCGGCCCGACAATGTGTGCGATCCCACGCAGGGATTCACGCAGTCGCGCTTCCAGTACTTCAACACGGGGTGCTTCCAGAACATTCCGAGCACCGACCATCGGTTGGGCACCTCCGGCCGCAGTGTGGTGCGCGGGCCGGGGCTGGAGCGCCTGGACATGTCCATCGCCAAGAACCTTTCGTTCGGTCCGGAAGGCCGCTTCCGCTTCCAGTTGCGCGGCGAGGCGACCAACGTGTTTAATCACTCCAATCCGAGCGGTCTGGCGATCGCGCTTTCCGCGCCGTCTACTTTCGGCACTATCACGTCGTATCGCGATCCTCGCATCTTCCAGTTGGGTGCGAAGTTCTATTTTTGATCGGCTAAGCTTTTGATCGGCTAAGATAGTTCACAATGACGCGCAGGCCACGCTACTTGACGGTCTGCGCGTCATTTGTTTTTACGATTAGCGCAGTCCTGGCACAAGACCTCGGCGACCTCAAGGTCGAAAGGATCGCCGTCGGAATGCGCTATACCGAAGGTCCCGCATGGTCGCCGGACGGTTTCCTGTTGTTTGGGGACACGGTCACCAATCAACTTCACAAATTCACTCCGGGCAAAGGCGTCTCCGATTTCGCCGATCGTCCCGGCGGACCGATGGGTCTGGCATACGACGCGCAGGGCCGCCTATACACCTGCGAGTTTCGCGAGCGGCGGGTCACGCGCGTCGACAAGAAGGGCAAGGGCGACGTGGTCGCGGAACGTTTCGAGGGCAAGCGTTTCAACGCGCCCAACGACATCGTGGTGCGTCGCGACGGACACGTATGGTTCACCGATCCCGCGTTCGGATGTGACGCCCAAGGGCGAGATCGAGGCCGTAGCCCGGCTGAAGACGCGGCCCAACGGGATCGCGCTGGGTCCCGCGGGAAAGGTCCTGTACGTGGCCGATTCGGACGCGCGCGCGGTCCGCGCCTGGGATGTCGACAAAAACGGGGCGGCGTCGAATGCGCGGGTGCTGGTCGAAAAGATTGCCGGCGTGCCGGATGGGCTGCGCACCGATGAGAAGGGGAACCTCTACGTCGCGGCCAAGAACGTCTTCATTTATTCGCCGCAAGGCGAGTATATCCGCGCGGTAGAGTTGGGAGAAGCGCCTACGAATCTCTGTTTTGGCGACGCGGATCTGGAGACGCTATTCATCACCGCGCACACATCTGTGTACCGCGTGCGGATCGGCGTTAAGGGCGCTCAATATTAGTTCCGCCTCCCATCCCTCGCGGCGCTATCCAAAGCACCCGCTGCTGGGCGTCGGCGCACTGATCTTTCGTCGCGGATCGATCTTATTAGTCGAGCGCGGACGCAATCCTCTGAAGGGCTACTGGTCGCTGCCGGGAGGCTTGGTCGAACCGGGCGAGCGTCTGGAAGAAGCAGTCGAGCGCGAGCTGCTCGAGGAAACCGGCCTGCGCGTGAAATGCACGAGGCAGTTCGAGATCTTCGAGCGGATCATGCTGGATGATCGCCGTCGCCCCGAGTACCACTACGTGCTGGTCGACTACCTGTGTAGAGTTGTGGGAGGGGAGTTGCGCGCGGGTGATGATGTCGCGGTGGTCAAATGGACGCCGCGGCGCGAACTGGACGCGCTCAAGATGACCGAGGGCACGCTCGCCGTGATCGACCGGGCTTACTCCCAACTCGCCTAAGGACGACTGTCAGGATGTTCGCCGAACCCGTTCTCGAATTCGAAACCTTGCGATCGCTGCTGGGCCGTTATGTCGAGAGCGAGCTGGGCCGCGCCGAGCTCGCCGCGGTCGCGCCGGGAACGGATCGCGGGCCGATCGAGGCAGCGCTGGCTGACGCCGCCGAAGTGATCGAGTATTTGGGCACAGCGTCCAAACCGCAGCCGGCTTCGCGGGGCGCGGCGATTCGCGTTCGTTTCGGCGATGTGGGGGACCCGGCCCCAGCGCTTTCGCGGCTGCGAATTGAAGGCGCAACCCTCGAAGCCGCCGAAGTATTCGAACTGGCGAGATTGCTCGACCTCGCGGCCGAGGCCCGATCGATCCTGATGGGCGCGCGCGAGCGCTTCCCGCGGCTCGCCGTGCACGCGTCTTCGATCGCCGACCTGCGCGATCTGGCGGCCGAGCTGCGCGGCAAGATTCTTCCCGATGGGTCGGTTGCGGATCATGCCAGTGTGGCATTGGGACGGTTGCGCCGTGACGGGGAGCGGCAGCGGCGGCTGATCGAGGAGTCGCTCCAACGCTTTCTGCGCGCGCATCAAGCCGACGGCACGCTGCAGGAGGAGTTCGTGACCATCCGCAACGATCGATTCGTGGTGCCGGTCGTCACGGGCCGCGAGCGGCGCGTCGAAGGCGTGATCCATGGCGCCAGCGGAAGCGGCCACACGCTGTTCGTCGAGCCGCTCGAAACCATCGAGCTGAATAACGAGCTGGTGCGGCTGCGCGAGGAAGAACTGCGCGAGGTGCATCGCATCCTGCGCGAATTCACCGCTCGCCTTCGGGATCACGCGCTCGCTATCTCTGAGACGGCGCGTGCGCTGGCACGCCTGGATCTGATCTTCGCCAAAGCGCAGTTCGCTCTGGATTTTCGGTGTTCGGTGCCGCGGCTCAGCCCAGCGGGCTCGCGCCGCATGCGATTGGTGGAGGCGCGTCATCCGCTGCTTGAGGACATTCTTCGAGCGCAGCGCAAAAGCGTGGTGCCGACCACGCTGGAGCTGGATCAGGAAGCGCGCACGCTGCTGATCAGCGGGCCCAACACCGGCGGCAAGACAGTGGCGCTCAAGACCGCGGGATTGCTGTCGTTGATGGCGCAGGCGGGCATTCCGGTGCCCGCGAAAGAAGCCGAGTTCCCGGTATTCGATCAGGTGCTGGCCGATATTGGCGATCATCAGTCGCTGGTGGAGAGCCTCAGCACATTTTCGGCGCACATCGCGGCCATCCGGCGGATGCTCGAAAACGCGACCGCCGATTCATTGGTATTAATCGACGAGCTGGGCCGCGCGACGGACCCGGAAGAGGGCGGGGCGTTAGGCGTGGCGGTGCTGGAGGAATTTCGGCGCAGCGGTGCATTCACGCTGGCGTCGACGCACCTAGCGGCCATGAAAGTTTACGGCGCGTCGACGGCGGGCGTTCGCAACGGATCCATGGGATTCGACGAACAGACGCTCGAACCCACCTACGTGCTGCGGCTGGGCGCTCCCGGGAAATCGGCGGGCTTGGATATCGCCAGCCGTCTGGGACTGGACCCCGCCCTGATCGAGTCGGCACGCGGGCACATGTCGACCGCCGGCCGCGACATGGCGAACGTACTCGCGGCGCTTCAGGCCAAGGCCGACGCGCTGGAACAGGAACGTGGCGAGCTGGCGGTGCAACGTCAGGCAATCGATTCACGCGAGCGGTCGCTCGAAGAGACCTGGGAGAAGAAATACACTTCGAAGATTCGCGAGGTGGAGCAGCACGCGGCGGCGCTGGCGGAACAATTCGAGAAGCAGGCGCGCGAGACCATCCAGGATCTGAGCCAGAAGGCGCGCACCAAGATCGCCAAGACCCGCCGCGAGTATCAGGAAGCGGTCGAGTCGCTCGCGCCGACGCCGGTTCGGCCGACGGGAGGCCCGGCCCCCGCGAAATTGGAAGAAGGAGCACGCGTCCGCTTGAAGGGCGTGCGCCAGGTGGCGACGGTACGCCGCGTTTTCGGTGAGACGGTCGAGGTGGACGCGGGTTTTCTCAAGATGCGGGTGTCGCGAACCGATATCGACGAAGTTCTTCCGCCGGCGACGGCGCCCGGCGCGAAACCCGCGGTCAGCTTCCGGCAGACTTCCGATCTGGATTACTCCTATCGCGAGATCAATGTGATCGGGCAGCGCGCGGAGCAGGCTTGCGAGCAGGTCGACAAGATGCTGGACAGTGCGGCGCTGGCGCAGGTGGAGCGGGTGCGCATCATTCATGGCCACGGCATGGGAATTCTGAAACGCGCCGTCGCGGATCTGCTAAAGGACAATCCCCACGTCGCGAAGTTTTACGCGGCGGGCCCCGAGGACGGCGGCGCGGGCGCGACGATTGTGGAGTTGAAGGTGTAGAGGCGGATTGCCAATCCGCCGCAGGTTGCCAACCTGCCCCACATGCGGCTGCTAGCCATTTATTGGCCGCCTGCCGACGGATTATCGCGATACGTAAGCGGCGGTTTCTGATTGGCCGGAATGCGCGACTGGTAGGGATGTCCCGCGCGCCGCGTGTCGAACTCCTTGCGCGCAGCGGCCAGCGCAGCGGGATCTTCGAATAGATCCGCGGCAGACAGCGCCAGCGTCTTCGCCGCCACGATCATGCCCTTACGCCCGATGCTCGATCCGGCGCACGCCGCGGATTGCCAGCTATGGCCCGGTGTGCCGGGCACGTAGGTCGCGGTGTTGAACTGCGCGGTGGGGACGATCCAGCTCACATCGCCCACGTCGGTCGATCCGCCCACTGAGCCTTGTTCGGCGTCCACTATTTCGCCCGCGCGGGAAAGCGGCACATCGCGCTTCTCGGTGAACGTTTTCTGCAAGGCCTCGCCGAACTTGATCTCCTCGGGCGTGTACTTCAAGCCGCCGACCACGCGCAGATTGCGGTCGAGAAGTTTCGCCAGCGGGGCGTTGGGCAGCAGGTTGTAGACACTGTTCACCAATTCGACTTCCAGGCGCGTTCCGCTGGCCAGCGCTCCGGCCTCGGCGCACTTCAGCATGCGCGCCCAGATTCCATCCAGGGTGGGCATGTCCGGGTGACGCGCATAGAAGTACCCTTCCGCGAAATCGGGAACCACGTTGGGCGCGGCGCCACCCGCCGTGACGATGTAGTGGATCCGGGTAGTCGAAGGAACATGCTCGCGCAGAAACTCAATGGACATGTTGGTGATCATCAGCGCGTCTAGAGCGCTGCGTCCCTGCTCGGGTGCCGCGGCGGCGTGCGCCGGTTTTCCGTAAAATCGAAACTTCCCGGAAATGTTTGCGAGCGACGAGTTCATGGTCACCCGATTCTCGGATCCCGGATGCCACGCCAGCACCGCGTCTACATCGTTGAACAGCCCGGCGCGCGACATGTAAACCTTGCCGCCACCGCCTTCCTCAGCCGGCGTTCCGTAGAAGCGAATGGTCCCGGGTTTATGTTGTGCCACCAGCCAGTCCTTCACGGCGATCGCCGCGAGCGCGGACCCGGCTCCGAAAAGATTGTGCCCACAACCGTGGCCGGCCGCGCCTGGGACCCGCGCCTTACGATCGGGCGACACGTCCTGAGACAGCCCCGGCAGCGCGTCGAACTCGCCCAGGATCGCGATCACCGGTTTGCCCTCGCCGAAGGTCGCCGTGAAAGCGGTGGGTATCTCGGCGACCCCGGCCTTCACCTGGAATCCCGCGGCGCGCAGCTCGCTTTGCAGCAGCGCGGAACTGCGCGTCTCCTTATATCCGACTTCGGCCCACTCCCAGATCTGGCGCGACACGTCGCCGAAATGGGCGGCGCGACTGTCGATGTAATCGCGAACGGCGGGCCGATCGGCGGCGTGCGCCAGAGCGGCGCAGACAAGCAGTGAGAGAAGGTAACGCATCCGACGATGATAGAATAGAAACACCCCGTTGGGAGGTCGTCTAATGGTAAGACTGCAGACTCTGGATCTGCGTATCGGGGTTCGAGTCCCTGCCTCCCAGCCACTCCTCCTCCGCTAATATCCGTCCACATCCCGATCGGCTAGTCAATTTCATACCTCCGTCGATGAGACAGGTAGCGGCTTATCACACCCGCATTGTGCGAGATTAGGCCATCCCGGATAGGTGGAATAGGAACGATAAATACGCAGCGGGATATGCCAAAGTGGAAACCATATTGTGTTTTAGCAATGCCGTTGCGTTACTTAAACCGGTTTTAATGCCGAGTTGTTAATAAGGTGCATTGCGCGCCTATGGCTGTTGCCGTGCAAGAGTAGTTTTGCTCGACTCCCTCCGTGTGTGCGTGCGGAAGTGGAAATAAGGTGAATACATTACAGCCTAAAACCAGACGAATGACGGTGAATAAGGCTTATCTGTTTACCTTTGTTGCCCTTTCGCTGGTGTCTGCGCTCCAGGCCCAGGCTCCGCCGAAGGATCTGACCCAAGCCAGCCTCGAGGATCTGATGAACGTCCAGGTTACCTCCGTCTCGAAAAAGGAGCAGAAGCTCTCGAAGACGGGCGCCGCGGTGTTCGTGATTTCGCAGGATGACATTCGACGCTCGGGCGTCACCACTATCCCTGACCTACTCCGCATGGTACCCGGCGTCAACGTGGCGCGTATCAATGCGCACACCTGGTCGATCAGCATTCGCGGATTCAGTGATCTGTATGGAAACAAGGTGCTGGTGATGATCGACGGACGCCCTATGTACCGCCAGTCTTTCTCCGGGGTACGGTGGGATGAGGTCGACGTGCCGCTGGAAAACATCGAGCGTATCGAGGTGATCCGCGGTCCGGGGGGAACCGTGTGGGGCGCCAACGCCGTTAATGGCGTGATCAACATCATCACCAAAAGCGCTTGGGCAACCCAGGGCGGAATGATCAGCGCCGCGGCGGGATTGGAGAGCGTGCCGGACACGACGGCACAGTTCGGCGGTACTGCCGGCGGCCGCACCGCATACCGCGTTTATGGACGGTTTGTAAACACTCGCGATCCGGACGGCGAGATCGCTGAGGATCGCCTTCGACGGTCGCATGCCGGATTCCGAATAGACCGAGACCTTTCCTCTCGGGACTCCTTGACGGTCGAGGGCGACGCGACCAAGCTACAGGGTGGCGATGCTTTCTCGGCGTCGACGTTAGGTCTTTTGGGCGGTGGCAGCGTGGTCCTGCCGGCACGCTATACCTCCGGGACCGTGCGGGGCCTCTGGAGCCACGCACTCAAAAATGGCGGCCAAATCTCGCTGCAGATTTACGACGATTATTACCAACGTCTGGACCGCGGACTTACCGAAAACCGCAACACCATCGACTTCGCTTTCGAACACCACCTGAAACTCGGCGGGCCTTGGGATACCGGCGGACAGCCGACGAGTTCTCGGCGTCCTTTAACCCGGCACGCCGAGCCGACAGTCTCTACAGCGGATTCGTGCAGGATGAGATTCGGCTGATGGACGTGCTCTGGCTGACAGTCGGAGCCAAATTTGAACACAACGCTTATACCGGTTACGAAGATGAGCCCAGCGCGCAATTAGTCTGGACTCCATCGGCTCGGCAAACCGTGTGGACTTCGGCGGGGCGCGCGGTGCGGCAGCCGGCCCGTTTCGAAAGCGATCTGGTGGCGAATATCCCCGGCTCCGTATTGCCTGGTGGCATCGTCGCCGAGCTGATTTTGCGTGGCAATCCCCACCTGGAAGTAGAGCAACTCCGCGCGTTCGAGGGCGGCTACCGTGTCACGGCAGGACGCAGAGTATCGCTGGATCTTTCGGCTTTTTCGTATTATTACCAGGACCTGGTAACCCGCGAGACCTCGGCGCCGAGCTTCGTTCTGATGCCGGCGCCTCCCCACCTGATCTTGCCGGTCAATTATGACTCGCAGGGGAATGCGCACAGTTTAGGCGCCGAGATATCGGCCAACTGGAGCCCTCTGGATCGCTGGCGGCTGACGGCCGGCTACACACACTTGCATATTCGCTCAGGACTGGCGCCATCCAGTAACGACCTTAGCCAGCAGCTCATCGCCGGCAGCAGCCCCACGCATCGCGTGGATGTGGGCTCCTACTATAATCTGACGCGCAGTCTGGACCTGGACGCGCGATTTTCCTACACCGGGGGACTCCGAACCGGCTCCATCCCGGGCTTCGCAGGCCTGAATTTACGAGTGGGTTGGCGGCTCACCGAGCGGGGCGAATTCAGCCTGTCGGGACAGAATCTTTTGCAAGCGCAACACTCCGAATTTCCGGATGATAACGGGCTTCTACATACTCCGGTGGATCGTGGCGTTACCGCGAAATTCACCTGGCGATTTTAGCGGCTGAGCAATGCGGATCAACTTTGCCATCGTCGCGGCTGGAACCTTGCTGCTGGGAGCGCACGCGGAGTCGAATGCACAAACGGTGGCTGAATATCACGTGAAGGCGGCCTTCGTCTTCAATTTCGCCAAGTTCGTGGAATGGCCCGCGGAATCCTTCAAGGGGCCTGCCGACCCGATTCTCATTTGCCTGCTGGGGGAGAGTGAAATTGCTGACCCGTTGGAACAAGCCATCAAAGGAAAGCTGGTGGGCGAGCGGCCTCTGGTCGTGCAGCGCGGTTTGGTGAATGGCACTGGCTGTCACATTGTTTTCGCTGGCGCCCACGCCAAACGGCGGCGCCTCTCCCAGCAGATGAAAGGCCCCGGGATCCTGACCGTTGGGGAGGACGACGTTTTTCTTGCGGAAGGTGGCGCGGTCGCGCTGAAAGTTGAATCCGGCCGCGTGCGTGTGACCATCAACCTGGCGGCAGCCGATCGCGCGGGACTGCACATCAGCCCCAAGCTGCTGAGCCTGGCGCAGGTGGTCAGGAAGTAGCCATGCGACGCCATTGGTACCGCAACCTTGCGATCAAGCACAAGCTGCAAGTGGTGATTATGGCGACGGTGGTCACGGTGCTGGTGCTGGCGTGCGTCGCTATGGAGGGTTCCGAGCAGCTCTTGTTGCGGGTCAGCATGCGTTCCGACCTGGTGCAAATGGGCGCGATGTTCGGCGTGAACAGCACCGCCGCCCTCAGCTTCCAGGATCGCAAGGCCGCCGAGGAACTGCTCTCCGGATTACGCACCCAACACGAGATCGTCTCCGCATATCTCTACTCCAACGGACAACCCTTCGCCGCCTACCGGCGCGGGAAGTCTGCCACGCTCGACTCCGCCCCGGCGCTCGGCGTCCCAGGCTGCCGCTTCGAACCCGGGCGGCTGGTGTTGTTTCAGACCATCATTCTTAACGGCGAGCCCATCGGCGCCATTTACCTGGAATCCGACCTCTCGGAGCTTCACGATCGCGTTCAACGACTCACCGCGGTGGTCGCCGTAATTCTGGCCGGCGCGGTGCTGCTTGCCCTGTTGCTGGCGTCGCGCTTGCAGCGCTCCATCTCCGCGCCGATCGCGCACCTTGCGCAGGTCGCGGCCCACGTGTCTCAGGACAAGGACTACGCGGCTCGCGCTGAGAAAAACTCGGATGACGACGTGGGCCGGTTGATCGATACGTTTAATCAAATGCTGGCCGAAATCCAGCGCCGCGACGAGGATCTGCGCATGCACGGCGACCACTTGGAACAAGAAGTGGCCTCCCGGACGGTCGACCTGGTATTGGCTAAGGAGCGTGCCGAGGCAGCCAGCCGTGCCAAGAGCGAGTTCCTGGCCAATATGAGTCACGAGATTCGCACCCCCATGAACGGCGTGATGGGCATGACCGAACTGGTGCTGGATACCGACCTGACCGCCGAGCAGCGCGATTACCTGGATACCGTGAAGCTTTCCTCCGAAACACTGCTCACGGTGATCAACGACATCCTGGATTTCTCCAAAATCGAAGCCGGACACTTGGAACTCGACCCGATCCGCTTCGAGCTGCGCGAGTGCGTCGAAGAAACCGCCAGAGCGCTGGCACTGCGCGCCCATCAGAAAGGGCTGGAGGTGATCTGCGACGTGCAGGCCAGCACGCCCGAGTTTGTGATCGGCGATTCTTTGCGGCTCCGTCAGGTGTTGCTCAATCTGGTGGGCAACGCCATCAAGTTCACCGAAGCGGGCGAGATTCTGGTGGAGGTGGAACTCGAGTCGGTGGGTTCGCCGGGCCAGTGTCTGCACTTCCGTGTGCGCGATACCGGCATCGGAATCCCGGCCGAAAAGCAGGACCTGATCTTTGAGGCGTTCTCGCAGGCGGACGGATCCACCACGCGCAAGTTTGGCGGCACCGGTCTGGGCCTGACCATTTCGGCGCGTCTGGTGGAGGCCATGGGCGGCCAAATCTGGGTGGAAAGCGAGCCTGGGCAGGGGAGCTGCTTCCATTTCACCGCCTGGTTCGGCGTTGACGCGGAGCAAGCCCTCCTGAGCGGACCGGCCGATGCGCCGGTCTCCGGCTTGACGGTGCTGGTAGTGGACGATAACGCCACCAATCGCCGAGTTTTGTCGGAGATGCTGTGGTCCCTGCATATGCGCCCGGCGCTGGCATCCGGCGCCCGCGAAGCTCTCACTCAAATGCGTCGCGCGGCCGAGCGCGGGCATCCTTTCCCGCTGGTGCTCACCGATTGCCATATGCCGGAGATGGACGGCTTCGAGTTAGTCAGCCAGATCAACAAATCGGCGGGGCTAGCTGGCTCCGTGGTCCTGATGCTCACTTCCGGTGAACATCGCGGGGACTTGGCGCGCTGCCGCGAATTGGGCGTGTCCGTCTATCTGACCAAGCCGGTGCGCCGCGCGGACCTGTACGCCTCCATTCGCCGCGCGCTGGGAGAATCGTTCCTTGCGCAACATAAGCCCGAGCTTGCCCGCGTTCGACGGCGCCCGCTTGGATCTGGCCGCAGAATTCTGCTCGCCGAAGACAATCGCGTGAATCAACGAGTCGCGTCCCGCATGCTCGAAAACGCAGGTCACAGCGTGGTGCTTGCCGAGACCGGAAAAGAAGCGCTGGATGCGCATGCACAGGAAAGTTTCGATCTGGTGCTGATGGATGTTCAGATGCCCGAGATGGACGGTTGGGAGGCTACTGCTGCGATTCGCGCGCGGGAGCGCCCGGCCGGACTCCATACACCTATCGTGGCCATGACCGCGCACGCCATGGGTGGCGACCGCGAGCGTTGTCTCCTTGCCGGAATGGACGATTACATCTCGAAGCCTGTCAATTCGGCGACGTTGCTGGAAGTCGTGGAGCGGGTCTGCCAGCAATTGGCCTTGCAGGATTGAGCGGCTACGGGCGGCTGGCCGCAGGCGACGGACCCATGCGTTGCGTGAGGAACCCGATGATCGCGCCCACCACGAATCCAGGCAGCATGATCTCCATGTAGTAATGCTTCCCGGTCGCGGACGGCATCGCGGCCACCAGATACGCGAACAGCAGGCCGAATCCGGCACCCACCACAATCCCCCAGGTCATCGACTGCACCTTGCGCGCGAACCAGCCGCTGAGGACGCCGACCACCAGTCCCTTAAACGACGACCCCAGCATGATCCCGGCCAGCATCGGCCGCACCTCGGGTGTAAACCAGGCCGTCGCGCCATCGATAGCGCCCAGAATCGCGCCGAATATTAATCCCACCACAATCTTGTTCATGTTGCTCCTCAGGTTACTATTCCGCGCGATCGGGAATTCCTTTAGGACTGGCGAAATACAAACAGCAGAATCTTCACGACTGCGTACGCGGCCAGCAAACTCAGCAATACGGCGTTGCGCAATAGGAAGCGGCGCAACCGATGCCACAACGGCTCCGACCACGCCTCCACCGCGCGCCCATCTTGAAAGCGCTCGACGTCGGCCAGCAGGGCGGAAACGGACGGGTAACGCGCTTCGGGATCGGGGCGCGTGGCTTTAATGGCGATGGCGCGCAGCGCGGCGGACGTCGATTCGGGCAGGACGAACTGCAACAACGCGCCCAGCGCGTAAATGTCGGAGCGAGAATCGAGCTGTGCCTCGGGCGCGCGAAATCCCGGCGTGCCCGCGACCGCCTCCACCCCCCAGTCCATCAGATACACTTCGCCAAATTCCCCGACCATTACGTTTTGTGGCTTCACGTCGCGATGGATGGTGCCGCGGCTATGCGCGAACGCCAGCGCCTCGCCCACGCGCCGGAAGACGCGCAGTCTTTCCAGTAAGGAGGCAGGCGCTTCCAGGTACTGGTCCAGGGGTGCGCCCGCCACCAGCTTCATCGCATAGTAAACCCGTCCATCGGGAAGCGTGCCGGCGTCGTGAATCGGCACGATCGCGGGATGTTCCAACTGAGCGATGAGGCGCGGCTCGTCCTCGAGCGCGACATCCAGGATTTTCAAGGCGACGCGGCGATCCAGTGTGCCGTCGCGAGCCTCGTAGACTACGCCCATCCCGCCTCTGCCTATTTCAGCCTCCAGTTCGTAGCGCGTACCGGTGAGATCCGGCAGCGCTGCGACGTGACGGAGATGATCGAGAAGTGAGTCGCTTACTTCCATACGCGCTTCATTTCCTCGCGCAACTCGCGCTCGCCGGAGGTCACGCCGCGGAGTCGCGCAGTCACCAACTCGCGTAGCGTGCGGCGCGCCCAGGCCAGGTGATTGGTCACCGCGGTTTCGGCGATCCCGTGCCGCGCGGCCAACTCCGCATAGGAAGGGCGGTCCTGATCGGCGAGGTCATAGGCCTCGAAGATTTGATAGCGGACTTGCTTGGGGCCGCCATGGCAGTGCTCGCGCAAGTCTTCCAGTGCGAGCGCGAACAACTGACGCTGCCACTCGCGTTCGAAAATCTGTTCGGGAGTTTCCTCGCTCGCTGCCTGTTCTTCCAGCGGTTCGAACTTCACGCCGCCACCCCGCTTTTGACGACCGGCGGATTCATGCTCGCGGGCGGCGAAACGCTCCACCGCCATGCGCAGATAAGTGCGGAACGATGCGATCGCCGGATCGAAACGCGCGAAAAAATCGCGCTCCAGCGTGCCCGTGAAGAAACTCTGCGTCAGGTCCTTGGCGTCTTCGTTGTCCTTGCCGAACTTGAATCGCAGGAAGCCATAAACCGGTTTCCAGTACAGCGCGATGACCCGTTCGCGGGCTTCTTCGGCTACCCCGTCACCGGTGGCTTCGATCCCCGCGGCCCTAATTAAAGAAACCTGAGTCGAGGGGAACCGATGGTTTGGCCCGCCGATCGCGGTGTCCTGATCGTACGCCACCAGCCGATCATACTACTCGTGGCGAGCCTCCCTCGAACACCCCGTCGTGAGACGATTTCGTGCAGCCTCGCTCTTCACGGCGCGGCAACCAAAGGTAGGCGGAGCCTACTCGTGCCGTAGCGCAACCACCGGTTCCACTCGCGCAGCGCGACGTGCGGGCAGATACGCGGCCAGCAATGTAAATCCGACCAGCACCATAGTCACCCCCGCCAACGTCGCCGGATCCGACGTATTCAATCCGTACAGCGTTCCGGAAATCAGCCGTGCGGTTGCCAGCGCCGCCGGGATACCGATGACGATTCCGGCGCCGGCCTGCAGCATGCTTTCGCGCAAAATGGATCGCGCGACTCGCCCGCCCGAAGCGCCCAGCGCTATCCGTACTCCGATCTCGGCGGTCCGCCGCTCCACCGTGTACGACATTAGCCCGTACAATCCAACGCACGCGACGATCAACGCTAACACGCTGAACCCTCCTGTGAGCTGTGCGACCACGCGCTCCTGGTTGAAGGTCCCGCCCACCTGGTCATCGAGTGTGATGGTCTTTAACACCGCGAGAGTTGGAGCGACTTCGCCCAACCCCTGCCGCACCGCGCCCGCGACCGCCGCCGGATCTCCCACTGCCCGAACCTCGACCTCCTTCGCGAAATTGGACCGCACCTGGCCTGAATTCGAGCCCTCGTCGGCGAGCTGCGTGTTCTGTCCGAAGGGCAGGAAGAACATCGGCTCGGCCGGCTCGCGCGGGTTGGTGTACTTCGCGTCCGCCACTATGCCGACCACTTCGATGTCTCCGCTGTGGTTCGCCTCGCCGCCGAATCCCAAATGCCCACCCAATGGGTTGCCTCCTGCCAGAAACATTTTCGCGAAGCTTTCATTCACCACCGCGACTCTCTTGGAATTCGGTTGATCGCGATCGTCCAGCAGGCGGCCCATCAGCAGGCGCATACCGATGGTCGAGAAGTAGCGCGGCCCCACGCGATCCCACATCGAATTCGCCGGCTTGCCGGGCGGCGGCGTGTACCCGGCGGCGGCAATCGTGCTCGACCAGCGGCTGCCGAAAGGGCTGTACAACGAATAGCTCACGTCGGCGACGCCGGGAATCCTACGGATCCGCTCAGTGACCAGCGTGTAAAGCTGATCGAGCTGATTCGCGCGATAGCCGGAGAATTGCGGGTCGATCTTGAACAACATCACGCGCTCGCGCTGGAAGCCGAGCTGCTGCTGCTCCAGATTCATCAGACTGCGCCCCAGCAGGCCCGCGCCGAACAGCAGCACCAGCGACAGCGCGATCTGTCCCGCCACCAGCAGTTCCTTGAAATCGAGGCCGAGCAAGCCCCGCCGCGGTCCGCCGCTCTGGCCCGCTGCTCCGACGCCGCGTAGGGATCCCGCCACATCTTGACGCGCCATGGACCAGGCAGGCGCGATGCCGAACACCAGTCCGGTGAGCACGGAAATCGCAAAGCTGAACGCCAGCATCGCGCGATCCGGCTCGGCCGCGATGGGCACGTAGTCCGACCCTCGAAACACCATGGCCAGCAGAGCGCGCTGTGCGAATGCGGCCAACGCCAGACCCGCCAGGCCGCCGGCGATCGCAAGCACCAGGCTCTCGGTAAGGCTCTGGCGCATCAAGCGCGCGCGTGCCGCGCCCAGCGCGAGCCGTACTGAAATTTCGCGGGTGCGCGCCGTTCCGCGCGCCAGCAGCAGATTCGCCAGATTGGCGCACGCGATCGCCAGCACCAGCCCGGTGATCGCCATCAGAATGTGCAGCGAGTCCGAGTAGCGGCGGCGCAGAAGCTGGATACCGCTGCCGCCCGGCGTGAACTCGATGTACGATCGCTCAATGCGCCGGCGAGTGTCGACGTCAGGATCGGTCCCGCCTTCGGCCGCCAGCCAGGTCTGCAAGTGGTGCGTGAGCTGCGTACGTGCCTGGGCGCGGCCTGCTTCGGTCGCCGCCGCGGGTTGAAAGCGGCCCATCACGAACAGCCAGTGACTATCGCGCGAATCGAGCAGCGGACGCGTCGGATTCAGTACGCGTTCGGCAGACAAGGGTAACCAGAAATCGGGTGGATCGCTCTTCAGCGTTTCGCCGAAGAATTCAGGCGGTGCGATTCCGGCGATGGTGACCGCGACGCCGTTGATCGCAAGCGTCGATCCCAGCGTTTCGCGGCTCGATCCCATATTGCGCGACCAGTAGCGGTAGCTCATCACTGCGACCGGGGGAGCGCCGGGACGGTCGTCCTCGGCCAACAAGGTGCGCCCAAGTGCCGCGCGCACGCCCAGCACGGAGAAGTAATTCCCCGAAACCAGCTTGCCCACGGCGGGCGGCGTCGCATCCGGCGGCGCGCCCACCCGGCGGACGCCGATCATAGAGTCCTGGCTCTGGAATGCGCACAAGTCCTGAAAGAAGGGTGACCGCTCGCGCAGATAGTTGAAGAGCGGATACGAAAAAACCGAGAACGATCCGGATTGCCCGCTGACCACACCGTAACTCCGCACCGAGCCGAACAGCCATAGCTCCGCCGGGCGCTCGATGGGGAGCGACTTGAGCAACACCGCGTTCACCAGGCTGAAGATCGCCGTGTTCGCGCCGATCCCCAGCGCCAGCGTCAGTATCGCGACCACTGAGAATCCCGGGCTGCGCGTCAGCATTCGCAGAGCGTAGCGAATATCCTTCAGGAGGCTGTCCATGCAGGAAATTACGCGCCCCGGCCAGATTGGTTACGCGGCGAATAAGGTGAGGCAGGCGGTGTCGCCTGCCACTTAGGTATCCGCGCTACCAGCCGGGACCCTTGGTTCGGGTCTGAATCCTGCAGACGTAGCTATCGGCGGTGATATAGAGCGTCGATCCGTCGTTCCCCC
>WNFL01054133.1_pt1 | contig 22285 bp, 18 predicted proteins | sample 5400361 | NCBI WGS metagenome assembly WNFL01 (sample SAMN13153351, study PRJNA577476) | soil metagenome | isolation source: 40 cm soil on Douglas fir-dominated hillslope | place: USA:California | collected 2013-09-17
TAATCTCATCAAGAAGTTGGACTAAAAGTCTTTCTGTTTCTGAATCAGCAAGCACTTGCGGTACGGTTACTTTTGCCTCTTCCAAAAGTGCTTTAACTATGTCATCCATATTTGGGCCTACATTCTCTTTTCCAGGCACAATTATTTTGCTTTTTGATGTAACTTGCTTTATTTTCTCCTTATAATTATTAAGTTTTACTTCAGGTGTTTCGCATGTTATTGCAGTAAAAACCCATCCCTCACTAGGAATAGGATGTTCCATATTTTCAACGTGGATTTTAGGATTAATAACAGGTTTTAGATTATGTTCTGTGATAGCATCTGAATACGATTTGGGTAAAAGTATTCTTAAAACATCTTCCGTAAGCTTGGTTTTATCCAATTTTTCCTCTACAGCTTTTTTAGGTGCTTTTCCTTTTCTGAAGCCTGGAAGCTCAGCATTTGCAATCACTTTTTCTAATTCTTCTTCCCACGCCTTTTTAACCACATCTGATGGTATAGTAATTGTAACAGTAATTGTCCCGTCTTGAGCTTTTGCCATTACTGATTTCATATTTAGTATTTTTATTATTGTCATCCTGAATTTATTTCAGGATCTGATTCTGGACAAGCCATTCGCCTGAAGCCAGAATGACGATTTTGAGATGCTGAAACAAGTTCAGCATGACGGTTTGGTCAGTTGAGTGCGGATGGAGGGACTTGAACCCCCATAACCTTACGGTCAATAGGTCCTAAACCTATCGCGTCTGCCAATTCCGCCACATCCGCATACAAGGAACATACGCACAATGTTTACCCTGCCTTATTCCCTGTAGTATATCGTATTTATAGCGAAATAGGAATAGGACCATTCTCAGTTCTTAATGAAAAGTCTTGAATTTCATTCATAAAATAGTCAACTCTATATGCCCAAGTTGGAGAGGCTGCATACTGACGCCCAATATCCCACACGTCTTGATCTCCCCACTTATCCATATAAGTCTCTCTTATTGCTTTTGAGATAACCTTAATACCTTCTTTATATGAAGAGAAGCAAAGCATATGATCACCATATATATTGTATCCCCAAGCATTTGTGCATGGCACTGCCTTGCCAAATGTTGATTCAACGCCTGAAATAGCAGCAAGAAGCTTCCAGTCAATATTATTTGCATCAGACTCAGCAACAAATACATCTGCATATGGCGCAAGAGGGGAATCATACTGGGAAAGAAACTTTTTTAACTGTGTTGCACGGTTATCAATACCTCTCTCAGAAGAGGTTGTTTGGAGTGTTGCCGATGATCCTGAAGCTTTTTCTTGTGCTCGGATCTTTGTAGTAAAAATTGTTGAATAAAGAAGAATTAAGAAGAAGGCAAAAATACCAATTTTTGTCTTCATAAATTGTTATGGACCGTGTCCATAAAAAAATCCTAACGTATGCATTTGGAAGGCATACCTTAGGATCTATGAGCATTATAACTTGTAACTATAGGTTTGTCAAGTACCTGTTTTGAGGCCAGATAAGTAGTATTCTAAAAACGATTATACTGTTAAATATGACTAAAATGGCTATAAAAATGTTCTAAAATTATATACAAATGCTGTTATGGGGTATTATGAGTATGTAGGTTTTAGTATAAAGTATAAAGGGAGATATATAATATATCGAATCTTATTAAAGAAAATTTTCTTAATACTTTATACTGTTCCCTTTATACTACATGGGGGTTAGATCTGGTCCATGAAGTTTTGTACGTTTTCAGACCAATTATTATGGTTACTTGGATTATAGAGGGTACCTAAGGCCTGTGGAGTATTTAATCCCCTACCCACATGCTTTCCAAGATAACGGCTTACAGTGTCTATTGCTTCAGCAAAATTTGAAAACCTTGTAACATTTTTTCCATAAATTCCATATCCAAAACAATTAAAAGAATCCTCTATAATTTTTTTGCAACCTCCTGATTCTTGGACTGCAATAGATGGGATAAGTCTATAGTCAATATTTAGATTGTCAGCATTTTCAACTATTCTATCTGCATATGCTGCAAGAGGGGAATGAAATCTGTCCAGAAAATTTTTGACCCTGGCTATACGTGCATCTCCTTCCAAAATTTCACCGCCCAAAGTGTTTTGGTTGGTAGGTAGAGCTGCAAAGGCAACGCTTTTAGATGAGGAGATAGGTGACGTAGCGGAAAGAGATGATTTTTGTGGAAAATTAAGTAAGAAGAAGAATAACATAACACCAACAAGAACGCTTGGCGTTATTACAAAAAAACTAAAAAGAATATAGAAAGAACGCATAAAAATTCATGGTTATCGTTGCATATTTATTAATTATTGTCAAGTTAGTCTTAGTTTGTTAAAATGATCTAAATAGCATATTTTAAATGTAATAATTTTGACAGTTATTGTTACAGTTTGCACTAAATTAATATTGTCGGAGTGGCGAAATTGGCAGACGCGTAGCGTTCAGAACGCTATGATCGCAAGATCTTGGGGGTTCAAGTCCCCCCTTCGACACAATATTCCACAGATATATTCGATTTAGTATTTGGAGATAATATGAATACTTTGAGAATCTAAAAGAAATTGACAATAAGATCAAAATTTGTCAGACTTTTAATAATCAAAGTGAGTTCTAAATTTACAAAATTATTAAATAGGAATATAAGCTTAAAAGTTCTTATATTTCTTTTAATTGGATGCTTGGTATTATGTATTGGGTATATTTATTTTCTCTTATTTTCTCCATCTCCCCTAAGTAATCAATACCATTATCCAAATGAAACGTATTATAAAAATGGTGCAGGCCTAGGATGTGAGGGTGAACTAAGTAGATGTAAAAATGAAGTAGAAATTAGAACAAATGATTCTGTAGACAAAATTCTTGCATATTATAAACTCGACTTAGAGAGTAAAGGATGGAAAATTGTCTATGGTGGAGGACCTGATACAAAACCTATTCCTCCTAATAAAGTATTAAGGTTTATTAAAAATATATCAGGAGTAAATTACGCAATAGAACTTCATTATGACCCAACAATTCATAATGGTCCTAATCAAATAGGTATTTTTATTATAGAAGATAACTAATTCACACTATCTGTAGCATGATATAATTCTCTTGTGGACGACAAAAACAAAAAGGCAGTCGAAATCTACAATCAAATTGCTGAAGAGTATTCTAAAAATTACGACTCCATTGATGATGAGGATGATTTAATATTTCTTAATTCATTTCTTTCCTACTTAAAGCCAAAGTCCTATATCGTGGATGTTGGTTGCGGAACAGGCTTCTCGGCAGGATACTTTGTTAAAAAAGGAATGGAAGCAGAAGGATCTGATCTATCTTCAAACATGATTGCCATTGCGAAAAGAAACTACCCAAAAATTAAATTTAACTTAGCTGACATGCGATCTTTCAAGCCAAAGAAAAAAGCAGATGCTGTATGGGCTGGGTATTCAATGTTTCATTTTGACAAGAATGATTTTGATAAGACAATTGAAAATATAAAGACGTACCTAAAGTTTAACGGAATATTTGGATTGGTCATGCAAGAAGGAGAAGGTGAAGTCGAGGTTCCAGAACCCTTCATACCAGGTAAAACAATTTATCTTCGTTTATATACAGAAAAAGAATTAGTATCTATTCTTAAAAGTCATGGATTTAAAATCTTAGGTAGGAAAAGAAAGATTGCGAAACATCCGAATGAATTCTCCTATAATAAACTCTTATTGATAGTAACTATGTAATTTCTAACTCCCTCCACTCCTCTGAGCAAAATGGTCCGCTGGGAACAAATTTACCACACCAAGAGTAGAACTCAAGAATGAGGCTAGCTTTGGGAATTAAAAAAAATTAGGCTTCGCTCGAACCTAAATCGAGGCTAGATTTTAGCAATGTCCTTTTAGTGCGGATGAGAGGTATCCTACGCCAAGGCTTCGGAATACCAATTTCTCATCAATCTTCTTTCACCAAAGTAATCATTCTGAAACTTTAGCGAAAGGTGAGTGCGGATGAGAGGACTCGAACCTCCAAGCTTTTTACAGCACAGCCACCTCAAGGCTGCGCGTCTGCCAGTTTCGCCACATCCGCATTGTAAGTATTATAACAAAACCAACAAGAATTTTCGATCTCCAAAAATCACCCCAGTTCAGATGCATATCTGTTATGCATTGTAATAGTATTAAAATAAGTTAAAATGCTTTTTATGTCAAATGAACGAAAAAAACTTAAGCATGGTGTTGCAGACGGGCATAGAGCATTAGAATTGGATGTAAGAGAAGAAGGTGCACTGGGAGTAGTAGTAAACGAAAGAGGAGAAAGAAGACTTCCATTTTTACATAAATTTAGTTGGGTTGAATCGCCAGAGCTTGTAGCAGATTTGAAAAATGGAATGTCACATGATGAAGCATGGGAAAGTGCGCAAGAGCGTCTTATGGAGCAGCCCAGATTTCGACTATTACCTATTCTAGGGACAAAGGGAAGAAGAGGTGTTCAAGGAAGATTTATACTAATAAATATGAATGTTTTCCCAGATAGCGATAGATAAAATAACCCCCTGCTCCCACTAAGCCGCGAGGGAAATAAAACTTCTAAAATTTATTCAGATTTTTCTTCAGGAGACTCTATTAAAACTACATCAGAGGTAGGCTGAAGTCTTTTTGATGTTCTTCGTGACCAAATTCTATAAAGAAAATTGTCAGTTGGATACATTGTGCCGTGTAATGCTGCCATCTCCGTTAGGACACCATCTAGAATCTCAGGTAACTCTACAAAGCCCTGGTCTCTTGATTCATCCAAATGTAAAAAATAACCAGAGATAACAGTTTCTCCCTTTACGCCTACTACCGTTGGACCTTCATTTACGGTACGATATGTGTCAATAACTCTTTCGTGCTTATTAGCGTCATACCCGTATATTTCTTCTGGATCTTCATGAATTATTTTGAGCCAAGTTTCAAAACCTAGTTCAATACCACCTGCGCTTAAAGGTTTATGAGGTGCATCTCTAACTATTGGGTCTTGATCATAAGGAATTGAGACAAAATCAGTTGCATCTTTTCTTACTGTTGTAACTGTTTTCTTTCTTCGGCGTAATCCATGTCTTTCAATATGCGTTGAAACTTCCATGTGTTGTCCAACTAGAAATCTTAAAGATGTGTTGTCTACAGCCTGGATAGATAGAGAAGCTCCTTTTTCTAATACTCGCGGGAAAATACTTTGCATTGTGTTTTCTGTGCCAAATTGCTTGTCTAGGGCTTGACTTAGAATTTGTGTGACTTCAGAACATTCTGGCGTAGCTCCCTCAACAGTCAGAGTTTTTAAATTTGGATACACACCATATTTTTGAAGTAATAATTGTTCTTCTGCCGTAAGCGGAATAAACAGATTTTGAGTATTTTCGTATTTTCCACTTTTATATCCTAACATAACTCCTCCGTGATGAAGAAATTGAGACATGAGTTCTAGTGCTCCAACAGTTGCAGTTGATAAGCGCTTTAGTCTTGCAATTTCTTGCTCAACAATTTTGCTTCTGGGGTTGTTATGTGGATATGTATCAAAGCTGTTGTTAATGAGAAGTCCTATTGCGGAATTTGCTTCAGGGTGTAGATATGGAGCAATTGTTCTTTGGATTGTGCTAAGAGAGTTATCTCCTATTTCCCTTTTTGCTTGATCTAGCTCAGAGATGTGTTGATGTAGCTCAGTAATATTTAGAGTTCCACTTTGCTCACCTATTTTAATTGGTAAAACTTGCGGAAGTTGCTCTCCATAAATATTTAACTTTGTAGTCATTCTATCAATGAGATCATGATTAGTATTTCCTGCTGCAATACTTTGAAAGAATGCAATAATTTTTCTCCCGGCATCTAGAGTTTGTCTGCGTTTCAATTCATCTTCAGGGTCTGAGCTTTTAAAATTTCTGTCATATCGTGTAATTGCTTTTTCCCATTCGATAAGTCCCTCCGCAATCTCATCAGGTCTCAGGGGTGAGACGAAGATATTTGCATCATAGGTTCTAAAATCCCCTAAAATTTGAGGTTTCACGGGCTCAAATGATTTCATAAGCTCTGGTGTGACAATAGAAGAGGGCGCATCTGGAGTTGTTGTGTATGTAGTTGCAAAAAATTCTGCTACGTGTAGCATTCGGCGTGCAGCAATCTTTTGTCTTCTTTCTTCTTCTTGCTGTTTAAACTCCGCTTTTCTGCTAGGCAAAGTACTGTCCAAGAATACTTCTAGGCGATATCGAATGGCCATAAATTATTCGTGAAGTATAACAAAGTCTATCAGAAATGTCAAAAACTATAAGATATTATAATTCATTTTGAGATCCTATTCTCACTTCTGTGATATGCTAATACCGTGATGAATATTTTTCTGTACGTATTATTGGGACTTTTGGCAGGAGCAATAAGTGGTTTGATAGGGATTGGAGGAGGAGTTATTATTGTCCCGGCACTAGTAATTCTTTTTGGTCTGTCTCAGCATCAAGCCCAAGGCACAACGCTTGCGTTACTAGTCCCACCCATAGGTATTCTTGCTGCATGGTCATATTTCAGACACGGTTATGTAGATATACGTATTGCGCTATTTATCTGCCTAGGATTTTTCATTGGTGGTTTTATTGGAGCACAATTCGCAAATAATATTTCAGAATCAGCACTAAGAAAAACTTTTGCAATTGCATTATTTCTTATTGCATTAAAAACATTTTTCACCAAATAACCATTTCTTCTTTTAATATTTCATTTAAAATATTCCACCTGGAGGGTGGATTAGCTTCGCACCCTCTCTCATTTCTCTTATTTATCCATGCAAAACTCTTATCGATGCTTATGTGAAAGAGTAGGTGTCAAGCTAGATCACCTGGAGGGTGGATCCTATTTAGTAAACTTTACAGAATTACTCTTGACAATAATCTATCTTAGAAGTATCTTGTTTCCATGACAAATACAAATGAAGCTTTTGGAGATAAAAGTTGGGGTACTGCTGATTCTAAATTAAGGCCTACTGCAAAATATTTTCCAAAGATATGTACGCAAAGAATAGGTGAAAATGAGTATCTAGGATGGAGCCCTAAAGAAGTTAGCATAGATTACCTTAAATCATTGAATGAACAGGACAGAATGAGCTTTGAGAGGAGACAAAGACAGTTACATCCATTTATAGAGTTCGTAAGAGGAAGAGGTATTATTATTGCTATATTTCCTAATCCACTTAGAGACAGACGCGATGGATTTTAAGCTCCACTTACCAACACCAGGTCGGGATTAGTATTTGTGTTAAAATCTACCAGTGGAAAAATTAAATCGTGCACAAATTGGTGATAAAATTGCAGTAAAAACTGAAGCGCCTGCTTTTAGTAGCGGACCCCATATTGAAAGTGGTTTATCTCAAGGGTTTCTGTCATTTCACTTAGGGCCTGATAATGATTTTTTTACTACTGCAACAGCTCAAAGGGGTATTTGTGACTCAACTTTATTTCTTGCAATACATCCTGGTGAATTATTAGACGGGCTTTTGACACATTTCTATCCTAATAAAGGCTATCGCAGGGGTCACGCAGAACTTTATGGTGAGATTGAAAATATAGATACTTCAGAAGATATAACTTTCGCTTTATTACTTGTTACGCTTCCGATAGACTACGATAGTAATAAAGCTGAATTTGAAAATCTTAAAGACGCCATTAGAAGAAAGAATAATGGTCGTAGTCCAGATATAGTTGCTGTGATTGACGAGTCTACAATTTCTAAAGATCATGGATCAGACATTATTTTTACACGCAAAAGAATAAATGATGAATTTGAATATACCATTGAAGTCACAAACTCACCTTATAGAAAAGTATTTATGCATAAAGACGCTCGATCAGTAGCCCAAAACAAACCCCAGGTTATGGTAGTCTAAGTTCTGAATGAAAATAGAATATAGGGTGTTTTTGGATAGTAATTCATTAATCTCTATTGAATAGAAGAGTTATATATACTATAATCACCTCCTGCTCCATCTTCAGTAGTAATAACTGTCCGCTTAAAATTATGAAAGGAATTTCAATTGTAGTTCCTGTATTTAATGAGGAAAAAAACATCCGAGAATTGGTCCGAAAAATTGATCTTGCATTAAAAACAGGCGGATATATTTATGAAGTGATTTTTGTTGATGATCATTCAACTGATCATTCAAGAAAAGTAATTAAAAGCTTAAGTAACACTTATCCTCTAAGAAAGCTTAAGTAACACTTATCCTCTAAGACTTTTTCAGAAAGTGGGTAAAAAAGGCAAAGCATATTCTCTTCTTGAAGGATTTTCCAAAGCAAAATATAACATTCTTTGCATGATAGATGCTGACTTACAATATTCTCCCAAATACATTCCTCAGATGATTAAGAAAATTGAAAAAGGCGCAGACATAGTTGTATCAGATAGAAAGGAATATATTGCTGGAAGAGTTAGAAAAATATCAAGTAATATATTTCATCTTGTCTTTGTTAAGACACTTCATTCACTTCCCTATGACACACAATCAGGACTAAAAATATTAAAAAAAAGTGTGTTAAATCACATTACTCTTAATCCTTCTCCTTGGACATTTGATTTGGAGTTTTTACTAAAAGCACACCACGCTGGATACAAAATTGATACTTTAGATATTACTTTTAATGAAAGACTCACGGGCAATTCAAAAATAAATTTATTAAAATCCAGCCTGGAAATTGGACTATCTGCGTTAAAACTTAAGTTGCTTGATCAAAATTATATTCCATTCACTGCTTTAGTAGAAAGTAGAAGAGGAAAAGGATTCAATCACAATGGAAAAGAATTTATAAATTATACAGATTTACCTGTTAAAAACAGTGCATATTTAAGGTTTAGTATTTATCAAAAACTTTTTTTATCTTGCCTAATTGGAATTACAACACTATTTTTCATTTTAAATTGGCACCTAGCATTAGTTGCATTTATATCTGCATTATCTGTAATTTATTTTTTAGACTTGTTATTCAATTTTTTTCTAGTCTACAGAAGTTTTTTTCGTGAACCAGAAATTAATATAGCTGCAAAATCGTTAGCAAATATTAATGAAAATACTCTTCCCACGTACACAATTATGTGTCCTCTATATAAGGAATGGGAGGTTTTACCCCAATTCGTACAGGCTATTAAAAACCTTAGTTATCCAAAAAATAAATTACAAGTAATGTTACTTTTGGAAAAGGATGATAAAGAGACAATAAAACAAATTAATTCAACTTACTTACCTAGCTATTTTGATATAGTCATTGTGCCTAAGTCCCAACCCAAAACCAAACCAAAAGCACTAAATTATGGCTTGAGAATAGCAAAAGGTGAATTTGTAGTTATTTATGATGCGGAAGATGTACCTGACCCACTACAGCTAAAAAAAGCAGTAGTTGCCTTTAGTAAAGCTAAAAGAGATGTTATTTGCATCCAGGCCAAATTAAGTTTTTATAATCCTACACAAAATATATTAACTAGATTATTTACTATTGAATATTCATTATGGTTTGATTTAGTTTTGACCGGACTCCAATCTATTCATGCTCCAATACCTTTGGGTGGCACTTCAAATCATTTCAGAAAAAAAGATCTAAATTTAATTAAAAGATGGGATGCATTTAATGTGACTGAAGATGCAGATTTGGGGATGCGAATTGTGCAGCATGGATTTAATACAGCAATTATTAATTCATACACTATGGAAGAAGCAAATAGCGACGCATTAAATTGGTTTAAGCAGCGCTCAAGATGGATAAAAGGATATATGCAGACTTATTTTGTCCACATGCGTGAATCAAAAAATTTCTTTAACAGCTGGAAAACTCCACATTTCTGGGCATTTCAATTAATCATAGGAGCAAAAGTTATGTCAGTACTTATCAATCCATTTATGTGGATTATGACCATATCATATTTTGTATTCCATGGATACACAGGTACTTTCATTCAATCTTTATATATTACTCCTATTTTTTACATAGCAATATTTTCTCTGATGGTAGGCAATTTTTTATACATGTATTACTACATGTTGGGATCTGCAAAACGCAACCAATGGGACTTAGTCATGTTTGCTTTATTAACTCCTCTGTATTGGCTTGGTATGAGTGCTGCTGCAATATTTGCTCTTTGGGAATTTGTTTTTAGACCACATTACTGGCACAAAACACGACATGGTCTTCACTTAACATCAGAAAAAAAGCAGATATTACCATCAATAATTACCAAATTAAAGTGGCCTCAGATTGCCCTGTCACCAGCATTAGATTAAATATATGAAGAAAATAGCCTCAAAAGTACCACTTTTTGGAGAATGGTTTTTCTTCCCAATTATCCTACTTATTTTACTCAGTATTGTTAGCTGGCTTGTAGCATATAGTCACAATTTGACTCTAAGCTATAACGATTCAATGTCACATCTAAATATTTCACGTCTGGTTTTTGATAACCAAGAGCCAGGTCTTTCTCAAATTGGAAGTGTCTGGCTTCCCCTCAACCACTTGCTTCAACTTATTTTTGTTTGGAATGATTTCGCTTGGCGTACTGGGCTTGCCGGAAGTATTTTTTCTATGTCTTCATATGTAATTTCCGTATTAGCAATATATAAAATTGTTTTTATATTAACAAAAAATAGAATTGGCGCAGTTGTGGGAGGCTTAGCATTTGCATTAAATTTGAATATTCTTTATCTGCAGTCAACTTCACTTACAGAGCCCCTGTACATTGCTTTGTTTTTAATATCTATGCTACTTTTTACTCTTTGGATTACTAAGCGTAATAACGCAAAATATTTAATGCTTATTGGAGTAATAGGATTTTTTCAGGTTATTGCACGCTATGATGGATGGTTTGTAGTTTTTATTGAAGCATTACTTATTAGTTACACAGAAATTGCAGTATATAGAGTTAGTCTACGTGAGTGTTTGGGTAAGGTACTTTTATTTGGACTACCTATCATATTTGGAATCTCTCTCTGGTTTCTTTGGAACGGATTAATTTTTGGTAACCCTCTATTTTTTCTTATTGGTCCTTATTCGGCCCACGCTCAACAAGCAACAATTGCAGAGAGTGGCAAGCTTTTGACAAAAGGAAATATTATTTATTCTTTTGCCGATTATGGCTTTGCAATCCTAGATAATATAGGGACATATGACCTATTTCTGGCTTTATCAGGTTTTATAGCTTTTTTACTTATTCAAAAACGCAACTTTTCTTTAAATAAAAAACTTCTTATTATTGCTTTTCTCCTTTCGCCAATTATTTTTAATATTCTTGCTTTATTTTTGGGATTCTCTATTCTAAATGTACCTCAGCTTAATTGGAATCCGTCAGGAACAATTCAAGGTCAGTGGTTTAACGTAAGGTATGGAGTATTGGCATTGCCATTTGTGGCAGTTTTGATAGGTTTTTTTGCCTCCTGGAGAAAATTAGCTGTTGTAATAGCAATTGGAATAATTATAACTCAGGCTTCATTCATGTACTCCGCAGGAATAATAACTATAACTGATGGGACCATAGGGTCAAGTGCTTTCAGAGCTAAAAACGTTGCCCGCGAATTACAAAATATAGTCAAACCCAATCAGACAATTCTTATGTCCATGTCAGTTTTTAATCCTGTTGCGTTTAAGAGTAATTTAGAACTTAAGCAGATTATTCATGAAGGCGTGAGCAAGAAATGGGCTAGTGCACTGAGAGGCCCTGAGGCATACGCTGACATAATTTTGATGGGTGGAAATGGAAATTCAGGAGACCCGGTGCGCCGTGCGCTGACCATTACTTACCACAATACGTTTCTTCAGAACTATGAAAAAGTATATGAAGATAATGAAGGAGTTATTTATAAATTAAAAAAGAATAAAGATGTAGCGATCCGTTCGGAGGGAAAATAATATGAAAAAGATTGTTTTATTAATTATTCTTTCAATCCTAACGCTATTTTTAAAAGCAAATCCGGTATTTGCAGATGAATGGCAGACGTCACTTCATGATATTGCGCGGACGTCATCGAGTAATGACACGACTCTTAATACTTCAAATGTGAAAGATCTGACAGTTAAGTGGTCTTATAAGACAGCCGGTCCTATTGCAGCAGGCCCTACTGTTTCAGGTAATACTGTCTATGTTGGGTCATGGGATGGGTACATGTATGCTCTTGATGGTGCAACTGGAGCATTTAAATGGAAAACATTTTTAGGATTAACTACAGCTGATCCAATTTGTATCCCGCCAATGCTAGGTATAAGTTCTAGTGCAACTGTCCAAAACGGAGTGGTATATGTAGGTGGCGGAGACTCAAATTGGTATGCGCTAGATAGTGCAACTGGAAATATTTTGTGGTCAGTTCCGACAGGAGACAATAGCGCTATGGGAGGACATTATAACTGGTCAAGCCCGATTATTTATAACGGATATGCATACATAGGTATTGCGAGTCTGGGTGACTGTCCTTTAGTCCAAGGACTTTTACTGAAGGTTGATTTAAGTACTCATTTTATTGTGGGTGTTACAAAAATAGTACCTGATGGTCAGGTGGGCGGTGGGATTTGGCAATCTCCAAGTATTGATAATGCAACAGGTAGGATTTTTGTTGCAACAGGTACTGAGAATTCCCCAACTCAACAATATGCACAAGCAATGATAGCTATAGACGCAAATACAATGCAGGTTGTTGATTCATGGAAACTTCCTGAGTCAGAAGCCGTCTTAGATTCTGATTTTAGTACTACAGCGATTTTATTTGCTGACAGTAATAATAGGCAAATGGTTGCAGCAATAAATAAAAATGGAGATGCATATGCATTTGACCGCAATAATTTATCTGTAGGTCCCGTATGGCAAAAAAACGTTGCCATAGGCGATGATTGTCCTACATGCGGCGCAACCAGTGTTTCATCCCCCACATTTACACAGGGGAAAGTATTTTTCTCAGGTGCAGCTGGCGTAATTAATGGATACACATATAAAGGGACAGTTAGGGCAGTAGATCCGACAACCGGAAATTACATTTGGCAATATGGTGCAACAGGGCTTATTATTCCTGCTATTACATCAGCAAATGGCCTAATATTTGACAGCGCAAAGTCTGTCCTTGAAGCACTAAGTGCAGCAACCGGGGAAAGGCTTTTTAGTTATGACACCGGTGCGCAAATATATTCTCCGGCAAGTATTGCAAATGGTCTGGTTTATACAGGTAATTTAGCAGGATATATATTAGCTTTTGGCCTCTCCACGCCTTCTTCCCCTCCCCCTCCTGACACAAATTGTCCCACAGATTTTACTTGTCTTGATGTTGGAAATCCCACGCCAGCTGGGTCAGAATCTGTATCAAGCGGGACGTGGACTATTCATGCGGGAGGGACGGGAATGAATGGAATTTCAGACTCAGCAAGAATAATGACTAAATCAGCGTCTAGTGATACGCAGATAAGCGGTAAAGTTACATCAATTACATCAGGGCAAGGAGGAGTTATCTTAAGACAAAATAATGATCCCAAATCTCAATACTTTGCTGCAATTATTTCTCCAAATAATCAACTCTCAGTCCAGTATAGGAAATCATTTGGTGGAGCGACTCAGACCTTAATTAATACCGCACTACCTCAAAACGCGCAATATATTGCGATTCAAAGGATAGGTGATACTTTTCAGACGGCTACATCTATTGATGGCAATACTTTTACCCTTTTGCAAGGGTCTACAACTGTTTTTCCAATGCCGACTACCATACGGTCTGGTTTGGCAGCGTCATCCGGAATTCAAGGTACTCAAAATGCCGTAGTAGTGACAAATGTTGTAATTGGATCTGCAACTGCGTTTCAACCCCAGCCTTCATTAAATCCATGTCCTGCGAATTGGAGTTGTCAGGATATAGGAAATCCGATAACCGTTGGAGACCAAAACCTTTCCGGGTCAACATATACAGTAAAAGGAGCTGGAAATGATATTTGGGGATCTATAGATACCTTCCGCTTTGTCTGGCAACAAATTGCAGGAGACGCAACAATTAATGCCAGAGTTGTTTCCCAGACAAATACTGATTCATTTGCCAAGGCAGGGCTTATGATGAGACTTAATACAGATAATGCTTCGGCAAATTATGCTGTTTTTGTGACTCCTTCAAATGGAGTTATTGTGCAATACAGAAACTTCAGTGGTTTTACAAGCTTTGAAGAAGCGAGTGTAACGGGTACAGCTCCAGCGTACATACAAATTAGCCGTTTTGGCAATGCTTTTACTGCATATACATCCTCGGATGGTACCAACTGGTCATTTATTCCCGGGTCTACAGTAACAATCCCTAATTTATCTGGGACAATTTCTGCAGGAATTGCAGTAACTTCCCATAATGGTGGAACATTAAGTACAGCAACATTTGATTCTGTAAGTATTACCAACTCCTCCCCTCCCCCTCCAAATGTGTGTCCTGATACGTGGACATGTGAGAATATAGGGTTTCCAACTCCATCTGGAGACCAGGCTCTTCATCAGAATATATGGACTATAGATGGTGGGGGCGCTGACATATGGGAAACAATTGATTCATTCAGATATATTTATCAAGATATTTCAGGAGATGGCACAATTAGCGCAAGAATTGTAAGTCAGACTAATTCTAATGATTGGGCTAAGGCCGGGATGATGGTAAGACTGACAAATGACCAAAGTTCTCCGTATTTCGGAGTATTCAAAACTCCAACAAATGGTGTAATTATCCAGTATCGTTTAACAGAAGGAGGAGGGTCGCACCAGATTTCCGCGGGAATAAATTCATCTCCTGTTTTTGTTCAGATTAACAGAAATGGTACAACTTACTCTGCGTCAACTTCAAATGATGGAATCACCTGGACTGTTATTCCAGGATCTTCAATTGGAATAAGCAGTCTTTCAGGGACACTTTTAGCCGGGATGGCTATAACATCTCACAATACCGTTGATTCAAGTCAAGTCGTATTTGATAATGTAATTATTAATGGTCAGGTTGCCTCCTCAGGATGTCCTGTTAACTATACCTGTGGGGATATTGGGTCACCTACTCTGTCAGGGTCAACAAGTTTTAATAATAATACCTTTACTCTAAATGGTGCAGGTAATGATATTTGGACTACTGATGACCAATTTCAATATGCCTATCAAGCCTTAAACGGTGATGGAGAAATAGTTGCAAAAGTTAATTCCCAGACGAATACTAATCCTTGGGCAAAAGCTGGCGTTATGATAAAAGAGTCCGTGACTCCAGGTTCAAAATACGTTTTGATGGCTGTTACACCAAGCAATGGTCTCAGAATGCAATATAATTTTACTGGTGAACAAAATGGTGGGTCCTATACATTTCCTATTTGGGTTAAGGTAAAAAGGATAGGAAATACATTTAAAACATATTCTAGCTCTGATGGCACAAATTGGATACAGGTTGGAACAACTAATCTTGCGATGAATAATAACGCAACTGCAGGCCTTTTTGTCACGTCCCACAGTGGCAATCAGCTTAGTATTGCAACCTTTTCTAATGTCACTATTGCTTCAGTTAGTACCGGGGTTCCCAGTCCTTGGACAGATAGTGACATAGGTCAACCTGCAATACCTGGGTCAGCATATTTTTCAGGAGGAATATTTACAGTGAATGGTGCGGGAGATGATATCTGGACTACAGATGATAAGTTTAACTATGTTAACCAACCTTTAAATGGAGATGGGAGTATTATTGCTCGGGTTACTTCTCAAGCAAATACTGACCCATGGGCAAAAGCAGGAATCATGATAAAAGAATCTACTGTTTCAGGTTCGAAATATGTATTGTTGGCAACTACACCCAATAATGGACTTAGAATGCAATATAATTTTACAAATGAACAAAACGGCGGGACATACATATTTCCAAATGCTTGGATGAAATTAACACGCTCAGGAAATACATTTACTACTTTTAAGTCAACAGACGGGTTAAATTGGAATATTGTCGGAAGTACAACACTTAGTATGAATACAAATGCAACTGTAGGGCTATTTGTCACGTCTCATAACGGCGCGGCGCTTGGCAATGCTACATTTGATAACGTTACGGTAAGTCTAGGAGGCGCTCTTCCTGGCGGTTGGTCACATGTGGATATTGGATCCCCTTCTCTTTCTGGATCCGCGGGTTTTAATAATGGGACATTTACGATAACTGGTGCAGGAAACGATATATGGCAAAATATGGATCAATTTCAATACGCATACCAATCAATTACCGGTAATACAACCATAATTTCCCACATTAATTCTCAGACTAACACTGATCCTTGGGCTAAAGCTGGTATTATGATTAAAGAATCAACTGTTACCCTATCTCCATATATTTTACTCAGTGTAACGCCGGGAAATGGCCTAAGAACACAGTATAATTTTACTTCTGATATATCTGATGGAGCGTATAGTTTTCCCCAGTGGGTAAAGCTCACGAGAGTAGGAAATACTTTTACGTCTTACATCTCAATAAATGGTACAACGTGGTCTCAGGTGAATCAAGCAACACTAAATATTAATGCTAGTGCAACAGCAGGCCTTTTTGTGACATCACATAATGGTAATCAAGTAAGCACTGCTGCGTTTGACAATACCTCAATCACCAATCCATAGTTTAGGATCTCCCTCATCTCTAAATACCCACACCAGGTTTGTACTACGTAGACACATCAGGATATCATTCAAGAATCAAATGTTTTATATTGTCCAGTCTTCTCTGATAATCAATTTGATCAAGAAGGAATACTTTATAAGCGTTCCTTGATGGGAAAAAATTTAGTATGAGTCCTGTTTCTGCAAAAGCATTGTCTAACCCCTCATGTAAATATGTTGGAAATGATGACCAACGATATTCATCTAGCTCTTCTGCGTTTATAATATATGAGGTTATAGGATTTAGATGAATATATCGTGAAACATGAATTAATTGTTCGTCGGTTTCAATTCGAACTGCTTTAAACATAGCCTGGAAAACTGATCCCGTTCTATCATTTATTGTATTAAAATACTTTGAATAACTATTTTGAAAATTCCTCATAAAATTAGAGAGTGCCTTATCTTGAGTAGCTTGAATAAGAAAATGAAAATGGTTTGGCATTATACAATAACTATGAATAATGAGCATAGGCTTTGAATTATCCATATATAATTCTCTATAATTATTTCTCTGTAGAAATGCCATACGGTTAAAATGAGAAAAGCGTAGGGGTAGTTTTCCAAATCTATAATACTCAATTATTTCAGTGGCTCGTCGATAATCCCTAATTGTCCTGAAAATAGGCTGTTTTGCAATACTCCTATTAAAGATGTGATAGATTTCTCCTGGAACCAGAGGCGTTTTTCTATAGGGCACAATATCAGTAAATAGCAATTTTCCTTATGTGTCAAGCTAGTACATACCAGGTGTGTACAGAGTGTTGGGAATGTGTCTGCCGGGCAGAAATTTTGTTGTGGTGTTTGCTAAAAAGTCAGTAAAGGTTATTGCAGCATTTGTTGGATCATAATTAGGATCTTTAGGACGAATTTTATTCAAAATCTGTGAATCTCTTAACTCTGCATATTCTTCTTGAGAGTACATGCCTAGCGGAAGATCTCGTGATTGCTGATTCCAATAACCGTAGGCATGTTGTGATCTTACAAAACTTTCTAAATTGCATTCGGGTATCACGCCAGGTGGAAAATACGCTGAAATACCTTTTACTTGATTAGCAGCTACATCAGGTGTAGTTAGAGCTCTGTTAATAGCTTCCTTATCATATAATAATACTACAGACCCTAAATGCGTTACGCCTTCAGGATCTTCAAAAGCTGAAAGAACATAAAGACCATCAGTCTCTTCAGAGGTTTGCGCTCTCATAAAGAATGGATTTACTCCATCTGGGTTTTGTAGTGAGTAGACTCCTTCACCTTCCTGCCTCTGCCAATCAACATCTCTAGACACAATGCGCTTAGATGCCCACACCCGTGCATTATATTTATTACCCTTATTGTCTGTTGCCATCCAGGTTTCAAATTTTGTTAATGCAGAAATAAGGTCTTGGTCTATTTGCATTTCTATAGTTCTGATTCTGGCAAACGATTCTCGCCTAGAATTTTGCCAAAGCCACTCTACCTCACGTGTTCTACGACTATCAAAATCTAAATTCATGTTATTATTATAGGATAATTACGAGTTTGTTGCAAAAACCCACGAGTTAAAGCTCGTGGGTTTTTATTTTCAACAACGACTTTTATTTAATATTATTACGAAGTTGAAATTACATCTTCCTTATTTTCTTAGTCCAAAACGGCCGTGACAATCTCCTGCCCCTTGAGAATTGCCGCCATCACATCCTCCTGACCCTCCGCATGTTGAATCTGCTCCAACCATGGCTCTTCTTGCTTCCCCTCTTGTCATAGGCTCTAAAGGAATAGCATGTATTCGTCGAGCTCCATCATTTCTTGGGGTTAAACTTAGTGACATAAATGTTCACCTCCTTTCTATTTTTTTATTTCCAACAATGAGAACACCTATCACTGATTCCATTTGACCATCTAAGTCAAGTAATTTGTTAATCTTGTCGTCAAGAAATCCTGCTTGAGCACAACATCCAAGTCCAAGGGCAGCACATGTTAGATAGATTGTCTGAATTAAAGCGCCATTCTCTGTAAGAATATGTCTATATCCCCTATCATCGTATTTCACTTGGTTTCTTTGAAAAATTGCGGATATATAAATAGCAGCACTTGCAGATTGTGTTCCATTAAAATTTCCTAGTGAATCAATAACTTCATTTTTATAATTACCTTCTCGTAAAAATTCAAGACAATGGCTCTTAACAAAATAGTGATATATTCCATTTGGTAAATCCGATTTACCAAATATAACTATGTATACTTCTAAAGGATAACGTGCGCCTGAAGATGGATAGAATCTGGTTGATGTATCCCAATTCTCACCTATTCTTCGGTTAATACCAGCTGAATGATATAAAAGAGTAGAAAAGGTCTTAGCAGAAAGAGTTTTATTGTTGTCATATAAGCGTATTGATTTACGATTCTTTAAAACAGTTCCGTAAGGTTTATTTATTTTTTTGGAAGAAATAATAGGTAAAAAATAACTAGGAAATCTAGGATAGCTCTTAAAATCAATGGTTATCCAGGGCTTTGGAGTATCTTTTAATGCTGGAATTTTTACTCTTGATGTACGTTTGGTCTCCTTGTGAAATTTTTCTGATAAAAAAGTTTTCTTAAACTGATTTTCAAAGTTAAATAATTTATCTGATATTTTTTTCATAAAAATGGATGTGGAAAATTATGTAATGTATCTTCTGTATTTTCCTTTGATCTAAGCCCTAATTCTACAGGGACTTTATATAATCTTTTTCCACCTAAATATGGATAGTCTTCATATAGATACAATGGGTGAAGTTCCGGAATAATAACTTGATAAACACAAAATGGTGATTCATTTATTTTTTCTGGAGTTATATCTTTGCTATATACGTGATAATTCATTTGACTAAAAATTTGCAATAACTTATCAAACTGTTCTTGCCAGAAATAGTTATCTTTTGAATAATTAGTAGGAGCTATAGTTGCAGAGGATTTTAATAGAAAATCAAGATGCTTTATCTCTTTGAGAGAGGACCATAGTATCCCACGCTGTGTCATGTTAAGCTCTTTTTCTGCTTTGGAATTATCTTTGTTATCATTTTCTCTTCTGATCCATTTTCTAGGATTGAAGACTTCTTGAATAGCGCCCAGCATTGCCTCCTCTGCTTTTAAATGGGACTTAGCCCCAACAGATATTGCGGGGCCTATGCCTGTTTTATCCATCAAAATTGCAAGGAATGTAGGTACTGGAATGTCTGTTGTAATATCAAATAAAAAAAGCTGGAATTTATAATCATGAGCTTCTTTAACGATATATAAAATATCTTTATTTTTTGAGTTTTCAATTAATACACGTTTTACTGATAACTTATTTAAATAAGTTATCATAAATGCATCGCGCTCTATAATTTCATATATTCCCCTACAGATTGCTGCAGTTGGTAGACTTCCGGCTGCGCATCCAGTACTAATTGGAAGACGAATGAGATCTTCATGGAGTTTTCTTTTGTAAGAAAGATAGACTAGTTGTGCAGGCAAATATGCTGACTCTCTAGATAGAAGGTTTTTCCCCAGTACCCATCCAAATTTCCCATTTGGGTCCAATTTTAAACTAGGATCTTCTTTGCGCTGTTTGTCAGAAAAGCTGACTATAGATGAGATGGGAATAGCTGGATATTTCAGTTCAGCTGACTTTGCAAAGACTATGGTTTTTTTATCATAAGTAGAATATGAATGCCGTTCCAGTGCTTCTACTAGGCATTTGAGTGCTGCTACTTCTTTTGAAAAAAAAGATAATCCTGAAGAATTTGTCCTATCACTCATCTTAATAGACTTGTCTTTAACTTGCGAATGATATTGATAAATTTTTGGGTCATCTGAGTATTGATATGCACGATAAAATGAGTCTATAAATTGATTTTTCTTATTTCCTATTACGTCAATCGCCAAAGAAAGCGCTTTATCTATTGGCAGTTCTGACAAGCCTAATGAACTACTTGTACCTGCATTTTTCTCAAGAGGCAGCATATTTCCGCCAATATCCATATTTTAGAAATCAATTATCTTCCTTGAAGTGGAAATGATAAATGCATATCCATTGTGCATTGGAGAAAATTATGAGATACAATCTTAACTTATTCTTTAATAGGTAGCTCTGCAATTTTAGGCCCATAGACTTGAATTCCTATCTTATTTGGTATAGTATGTGGTCTATGAAATTAGAATTGTTTCCAAAATGGCATGAGAAAAGAAGAAAAAAGGAAATCTTAGCTTTTCAGAGGAGACACGAGGAGAAGTTTGGAACCAAAGAAATAAGAGATGGTAGGTTACCACCTCCCCTTCCCATAGTTCCCGGATGGAAAGGCGTAAGATATGATAAAGCTTTTGAAGTACCTGTTGAAGGTGAACTTCTAGGAAATGGCACTAATTTTTCTTTATTCCACGGAGTTGATAGGGAGGGAAGTGTGGATTTAGTAGATATACCATACACTCCCTTTAGGCTTATGACCTGTATAAATATTAATGAACAAATTCTATATCCGGGTAATACATTTGAAAAACAGCTTAATCAAATGGCCACAGACTATCTGAAAGGAACAAATACGGTCGGATTATGGCACGACACTGATCAAAAAGTTACACATGAATTAGAAGGATGGGTAGACGTTCCTGGAATGGAGCGTTGGAAAAGCAATAATGCGTCTATATTGGATTCTGAATTAGACCCTAAAGTACTTATGCCATATTTACAAAGTATGGTAGGACGCTCTGCTCAATATGAGCAAAGTTATAAGCAAATACGTGCTAAAGAATCTGAAGAAACTGAAAAACACAGATTCCTTCCCCAACCAGATCCACTCTCAAAAGTCTATACCGCAGAAGCTCTGCCTCCAGAAAATTCCCCACTAAGAATTGAAGAGATAGATGATTTCATGTCCTTAGAAGATCTTGGCCAGGTAAACCGTTATCTGGTTAGAGATTATCAGAACCAGATAATAGGATACGCAGACGTTATTGCCTTACATAAAGAAATTCGCCGAAATCATCCAGTACGTGTGCTCGCATGGATGTATATTGAGAAAGAGTTTCAAGACTCAGGATATGGGTCTACGCTTCTGTCCAGGGTGCAGGAAGATTTCAAAAAAGAAGAAGGGAGAACTGGCAAAAAAATGATAGAACTAACATGGGATTTTAGGGAAGATACAGATAATATACTTTTCAAAAATGGATGGGAAGAGGTTAATCCGCAGGAAGATAGAAGAAATGGAGGCGTAAATGGAGTTAGCTATCCAGAAATATATCCTTTGCTTGGGACAGATGGTGAAGTTATCCAAGCCTTGTTAAAGTATGAATATGCAATAGACGAGCAGGTAAGAGCAGCAAAAAAGCAAGGTAAGCATATAATTGAAATGGAATCCAGAAGAGTTTTATTCACTAGAAAGTAATTCTTTAAACTACAACTTCATTTACTCCCCCTTCAAATTTTGCTACAATACAAATCAGAATTGGACGATTAGCTCAGTTGGTAGAGCGCTTCATTTACACTGAAGATGTCGCGAGTTCGAATCTTGCATCGTCCACTTCACACCGTTTCAAAACGGTCACATTATTAGCCTCGAATATCGCATTTATTTAATGACGACTTATTTAACTTCAGATTGCTACAGTAACTAATATTCAA
>WNFL01425687.1_pt6 | contig 22285 bp, 23 predicted proteins | sample 5400361 | NCBI WGS metagenome assembly WNFL01 (sample SAMN13153351, study PRJNA577476) | soil metagenome | isolation source: 40 cm soil on Douglas fir-dominated hillslope | place: USA:California | collected 2013-09-17
GACCGCCCGACTCCCCCGCGGGCGCCACCGCCCCCCGCCTCAGCCCACCGGCACGATGGTCTGGGTGCGCGAGCGGACGTGGGGCGCGAACTGGTACCAGCCCCGCATCGCCTGGAACTCCGGCGTGGCGGTGGCGTCCGGGCCTTCGAGCTCGTAGACCGTCGTGTAGACGCGCCGGGCGACCTTCTCCGTGCGGCCCGCGGTGGTCTCCGAGATCTCGCCCCGGGACACGTAGCGCCGGCCCCGCCGCACGCCCGGGCACCGGAGCGCGTCCGGCAGGTGGACCGTGTCGTACCAGTGGTTCCACGCGGCCTCGACTTCCGGGTCCACCTCGGCGGTCACGATCAGCAGGCACGTCGGGAATTCAGCCATTGCCTCACTCCTTCCCGCAGGTGTTCACCCGCTCAGCCCTGCCCGGTGAAGAGGCCGTCCACGAAGCCGATCTGGTACGCGAGGAAGAGCCCGAAGCCGACGCTGAGCAGGCCCGCCCCGAGCGCCAGCGACCGGTTCACCCCGAGCAGCCGCCGGGCGGTGTAGGCGAAGGGGAGCGCGATCGCCATCGTGATCAGGAGCATGCCCGCGATCGTCCCGAGCCCGAAGACGAGGAGATAGGCCAGGGAGAGCGCCGCGTCGTGGATGGTCGCGACCATGAGCAGCGCGACCGCGGCGGACCCCGCGAGCCCGTGGACCACGCCCACCAGGAGCGGGCGCATCGCCTGGTAGAGACCGAGCCGCCCGAAGCGCCGATCGAGCCGGGCCACCGGCGTCTCCTGCTCCCCGTGACCGTGGTCGGTCCGCTCGTGCCCGTGCGGGTGCGCGTGGACGTAGTCGCCGTGAACGTGGGGGTGCCCCCGCGGCCGAAGGACTCCCATCACGGTGGTCCCGCCCAGCAGGATCAGCATGAGGGCCACCGAGAGCTCCACGGTGAGCCCGATTCGCGCCGGGATGACGACCTCGAAGAGGATGATGGCCCCGCCCGCGATCAGGATCGTGACGGTGTGGCCGATACCCCACAGCACCCCGATCAGGGCCGCGGTCTGGACACGGCGCTCGCGGCTGACGATGGTGCCCACCGCGATCACGTGATCCGGATCGGTCGCGTGGCGGATACCGAGGAAGAACCCCAGGACGGCGATGGGCAGGAGCGTGAACACGTCGAGTCGGCTAGCCCCGGAGCGCGGGGAATACCCGCTCGGCCAGGAGCTTCATGGTACGCAGCACCCTGGCCTGCTCCATGCCCGGCCACTGGATGCGGAAGATGAAGCAGTTGGCGCCGAGGCCGTCGGCGTAGCGCTTGATCTCGGAAACCGCGTCGTCGGGGTCGCCCACGATGAAGCGATCCGCCACCAGCTCTTCGAACTCCTGCGCGAAGCTGTCTCCCTCGGGCAGCGCCTTGTCTTGGCCCCACGACGCATAGGCCTTGTACTTGGCCTCGAGGAACGGCTGGCACTCGCGGATGGCACTGCGGCGGTCGGGCGCGAGGTAGAGCTCCTTGATGATGGGGAGCTCGGCCGGGAAGGCGCGGCCGGCCTCACCGAGGGCCTGACGGTACACGCCCATCTGGCGCTCGAGCACCGCCAGCTTGGCGTGCGGGTTGATGACCCACGCGTCGCCGAGGCGCGCGGCCCGGACCACCGCGGCGTCGTTGTTCGCCGCGAACCAGACCGGCGGGTGGGGCCGCTGCACCGGGCGCAGCATCATGCGCGCGCCGGTCAGGTGGAAGAAGCGCCCGCGATGCGTCACCTCGTCGCCCGACCACAGCCGCTTGATCACCTCGAGGCTTTCGACGAGACGCCCGACCCGCTCCTTGGGCGCGATCCCGAACGCCTCGTTCTCCTCCTCGCGATAGCCGAGCCCCACCCCGAAGACGAAGCGCCCCTCGGTGATGACGTCGAGCGTGGCCACCTGCTCGGCCACGTCTACCGGATTCAGCAGCGGGAGGAGGATCACGGTGGCGCCCACCCGCATCGTCCCCGCCTCGGCGGCGAGGCGCGCGAGCGCGGGCAGGCTCTGCAGCTCCTGGAACGGCGTCGAGAGGAAGTGCTGCCCCATCACGATGAGATCGAAGCCGGCGTCGCGGGCCGCCCGGACCTGTTCGATGTGCTCGCGGAAGCGATCGACCATCGAGACGCCCGGCGGGTGCTGCTTCGAGACGATCAGACCGAACTTCATGAGCTCTCCCCTTCCCCGGCTACGCCCGGGGCGTGTGCTTCGACAGGAACTCCAGGACGCGGGCGCGAGCGGCCGTCAGGGCGTCGCCGGTCTTCCACTCCCGGATCATCTCGGCGCGCGGGAGCAGTCGCGCCAGCTCCTCGGAGATCGGCAGCGGGTGCGCCTCGTCGTTGCCCGCCAGGACCAGGCACGGCGTCGCGCACGTGGACACGAACGCCCGGTCCGCGCAATAGACGAAGCCGGGCGCGTACAGGTTCCGGTACACCGCGTCCAGCACCGCCGGGGTGGCCTCGGGATGGTCGGTCAGCGTCTCGGCCCACCCATCGAACCGCGCGGAGCGGCCGGCCGGCATCGCGCCCACACGTCCGATGGGCTGGGCCAGCACCGCGGAAGCGACGCGGTCGGGCTGGGCCTTCAGCAGGCTCAGGATGAAGGACCCCCCGATGCACTGACCGTAGAGGTGACACCGGTCGATCCGCAGGTGGTCGAGCAGCGCGATGTGATCGGCGGTGTACGTCGGCCAGCCGTCCTGCGCGGTGATCGGGGCGCGGGACCGGCCGCCCGCGTTGCGCTGGTCCATCGCGATCACCCGGTAGCTCCCCGAGAGCTCGGTGGTGGGATTGATCGGCGCCGCGGGCCGGCTCCAGACCTCGATGGTGGACTGCAGCCCCGCGGGGGCGAAGGTGAGGATCGGGAAGCCCCGCCCGAACTCCTCGTAGTGGATGGTGGCGCCGTCGTGCTGAAAGCTGGGCATGGTCTGTCCTTTCGTGGGGTTACCGCGGGAGTCTACCACGCGCCCCTGGTATAGTGAGGCCACCGCACATCGTCATGGCCGACGCCCCAGTGACCTCCGACGAGCTCCGCACCTGGCGAGCAGCCGCGCGCGAGCGGCTGATCGGGGAGCGCGAGCGCGTCGACCCCGCGACCCTCGAGCAGTGGCGCCGCCGCATCGACACTCACCTCCAGCGCTCGTTCCCCGGCCTCGCGGCCGCGACGCTCGCCTTCTGCTGGCCGATGCGCGGAGAGTACGACGCACGGCCACTGGCCGCCGCGCTGCGCGAGCGCGGCACGGTGACGGCGCTGCCGGTGGTGGTGGCGCCGAGGCAGCCGCTCGCCTTCCGCGAATGGCATCCCGGCGTCGCGCTCGCCTCCGGGCCGCTCGGGATTCCCTACCCGGCCGGGTCCGATCCCCTCGCGCCCTCCGTCGCGCTCATCCCGCTGACCGGCTGGGACGAGGCGGGCCATCGCCTGGGCTATGGCGGCGGTTTCTTCGACCGGACCCTGGCGATCCGACCCAGGCCCACCGCCATCGGCGTCGGCTACGAGCTGGGCCGGATGAAGACGATCAAGCCACAGGCCTGGGACATCCCGATGGACTGGATCGTGACCGAGCGCGGCGTGTACCGGCGCGACCCGGGCGGGCTCGTGTTCCTGGGAGAGGCCGCCCCGGGCGAGCCCGGAGCGCTGGCTTCTCCGGTGTGCTACGCGGACGAGATTGCCCCGGACCACTTCGGGGATCCGAAGCCGTAGCGTGCGGCCGTCCCGCGGGCGCCGAGGCCTGGGCCTCGGCGCCGGTCGGGGCTACGGCTTGATCTGGGCGCGGATCTCGCCGCTCGGGTTCGCCGCGCTGTGGACGTTCACGTACAGGCCCCCCGACCGATATGCGTCGAACTGCGCGCTGGTCAGGGTCGTGTTGGCGGGGACGGTCCAGACCCCGTCGGCCGTCTTGGCCAGCGGAATGATCACGGGCCCGTTCTGACCCATCGCGCCCTGGTGGATATGCGCGGCGGTGCCGTTGAGATTGGTCGTCCGCACCTCACCGCTGATGTTCTTGTCCCCGCTGACGATGATCGAGCTCACACCCGTCGCCTGCGTGTTCACCGCCGGCACTTCCTGAGCGCCGCTCAATGGTGTGCCGGCGCCCATCATCGCCCCCATGCGGCTCCCCGTCCCACTCTGGGAGCAGGCGGCGATGCCGAGCACCACCATCGCCACCCCGATCACGAATCCGACGGACCGCGTCCCCTTCTGCCGATCTCCACGCATGCTTGCCTCCCGAGAGAGATTTGTGATCGCCGAACAGATCACACGTGAGGGATCAGCAAGAGCTGTGCCGCGCGCCCGACCGCCAATCGCGGGCTCCCGCGCGGCGCCGCGGTGGCCGGGTGGACGAAAGTACCGGGAAGGAGCGACCGAATCTCCTCACCCGGCCCTCTCCCAGAAGGAGAGAGGGAAAACGATCAGGCGCCCAGGAAGTAGCGGCGGGGGTCGAAGAGGCGGACGAGGGCGAGCTCGTCGGCGGACGGCGGCTCGAAGCGGCGCAGCGTGGGCGCGACCTGGAGGTCCCAGCCGCAGGCCTCGCGGGCGGCGCGGACCAGATCCGCTTCCGGGGTCTCGCCGAAGAGGCCGGTCAGGCGCAGCTCGCCGTGCTCGCCGCTCTTCTCGTACACGCCGCGGTCGGAGACCACGGTGCGGACCGTGCGGCCCGGCGCGGTGATGTAGGGCACCTTGTCCACGAAGCGCCGCGGCGACTGCTCGAGGCACACCACCACCTCGCGCGCGGAGGAGGTGATGTCGTTGGCCCCGCCCGAGCCGGTGATGTAGGTGACGCCGGGCATGATGGTGGAGTTGATGTTGCCGTGCTTGTCGATCTGTCCGGCCGCGAGCGAGCCCAGGCACTGGTTGTGCCGGCCGCCCATGAAGATGCCCATGACGTGCAGGATGTCGGTGAGCATCTTGCACGAGGGGAAGTTGCGGAACGAGAACACGAAGGGCTCGGCCGGGCGCGGGAGATAGCCGACCATGCCGGTCTCGGCCATCAGCTCCACGTCGGCGCCCGCCTGCTTGAGCTGGTAGGCGGCCAGCCAGGCGGCCAGGTTGGAGTTGCCCACCCCGGCCAGAAAGGTCTTGTAGCCGCGCGCCCGGACCTTCTCGGCGAGCATGCGCGAGGCGGCCACCACCATCCACTCGGACGGCGACGCGGTGTCGCTCACCGGCAGCTTCGGGGAGAGCGTCTCGAGCTCGGAGACCCACGCGTCGGTGTGGGCGCGCCCCTTGGTCTCCATGATGCGGCCGTAGCCGAGCTTGGCCAGGTAGGCCGCGTGATCGGGCAGATCGAGCATCCACTCCTTGATCCACGCGTCCGCGGTCTCCGCCTTGCGGAAGGCGCGCCGGCACTCGAGGATCCACTCGATGTCCTCCGCGTAGCCCTCGAGCTCCGGCACGTTCATGCCGTACATGCCGCCCGGATGGTTGCCGTGCGGCGTCTCCACGATCGCCCGCACGTACTGCCCGGGCAGGCGTACCAGGTTGGCGTGGCGGCGGACGAAGTCGGTGGAGACGATCTTCTCGACCGTGACGATCGCCCCGTTCTTCGCGGCCATGGCCCCGTACAGGTTCTCGTTCATCGGCGGGGCGATGATCACGTTGCCGGCCCGGTCGGCGGCCCAGGCGTGCAGGAGCGCCACGTCGGGCACCAGGGCCCGCGCGTAGCCCACGCGGCCCTCCGCGCCGAAGGGATCGTCCACGGTCAGGAACTCGCCGCTCCTCGTGTTGTCCTCCTCCATGCTCGAGCCCAGCAGCGAGCGGGTGGGGAGGAAGGGCACGCCCATGGCCCCCGCCAGCAGGCGCAGGGGGAAGGTCAGCATGGACCAGTTCGAGACCTCGAGCCGGCCCTCGAGGACCGCTCTGGAGATGAGCGCCTGGGGAGTCGGGAACGGGTAGCCCTCCCCCATGAACGTGGTGATGACCCGGCGCACGAGGCCGCCGTGGATCAGCGCGGTCCACGGCGAGCCCAGGCCGACCACCGCGAGGGTGAAGGCGGGGCTCTTCCCCCACCACTGGCGGACCAGCTCGTAGACGGCGGGATTGGGCCGGCCGTGGGCCGAGCCCAGGTAGACCGTGTCGCCCGCGTGGACGTGACGGCGGACCGCCTCGGAGAGCGTGGCCGTCTTGTCGGGGCCTTCGTGCAGCGGCAGGGCGAGGCGGCGGTCGATCGCGTCGTGGTAGAGCGGGATCATCGCGGCGCGCCCGGGCCGAAGATCCGGGCCTTGACGCGGTTGGGGACCCAGCGGGCGAGCCGGCGGGCCACCGCGGCGATGTGCTCGAGGGAGTCGGCCGAGCCCGGCCAGTAGCGGAGCACCAGGGGGCGATCCACGTAGTTCAACACGCCGTCCACCACCACCGCGGCGAGGATCACGTCGTCGAGATATCCGATCCATGGGATGAAGTCGGGGATCAGGTCGATCGGGCTCACCAGGTAGACCGCCATCGCGGCGAGCACGACCTTGGCCGCGGTCGGGACGTCGCGGTCGCCGGCGAGCGAGATCAGCATGCGGCCGAGCCGCGGCAGGGCGAGGAGCAAGTCCTTCACGGTGCCGGCCCCGCGCTACTCCAGGCGTTCGGCGAGCAGCTCGGCGATGTCGCGGGTCTTGATCTTGTCGCCGACCTCCTTCGCCTTCACCCCGTCCTCGAACATGGTCAGGCAGAATGGGCACGCGGAGGCCAGGATGTCGGGCTTCACCTCCATCGCCTGCTCCACCCGGAGCTGGTTCACCCGGCGCCCCTCGTGCTCCTCCATCCAGGCGCGCCCGCCCCCGCCCCCGCAGCAGAAACCCTTCGAGCGGTTGAGCTTCATCTCGACCAGCTCGCCGCGCGTCACCCCGGCCAGCACCCGCCGGGGCTCGTCGTAGATGTCGTTGTAGCGGCCGAGGTTGCACGCGTCGTGGTAGGTGATGCGCTCGCCGTCGCGCTGCGCGGGCGAAAGACGCCCGGCGCGGATGAGATCGTCGAGGAGCTGGGTGTGGTGGATGATCCGGAAGTGACCGTCGAACTGCGGGTACTCGTTGCGGATGGGGTTGAAGCAGTGCGGGCACGCGGTCACGATGGTCTGGAACTTGTACTGCTTGAGCGTCTCGATATTGCCCTGGGCCAGCGTCTGGTAGAGGTACTCGTGACCGAGGCGCCGCGCCGGCTCGCCGGTGCACTTCTCCTCGTTGCCCAGGATCGCGAAGTCCACCCCCGCGGCCTGGAGCACCCGCACCAGCGCGCGCGCCACCTTCCGGTTGCGCTCGTCGAAGGAGCCGTAGCAGCCGACCCAGTAGAGGTACTCGGCCTCCCGGACCTCCGCCATCTGCTTGACGCCCAGGTCCTGCGCCCAGTCGGCGCGGGTCTGCCACGACATCTGCCACGGGTTGCCGTTGGTCTCGAGGTTGCGGAACGCGGGCTGCAGCTCGGCCGGGAAGCGCGACTCGGTGAGCACCAGCCAGCGGCGCATGTCCACGATCTTCGGCACGTGCTCGATGAACACCGGGCAGGCGTCCACGCACCAGCGGCAGGTCGTGCAGGCCCACAGCACGTTGTCGTGGATGACGTCACCCACCAGCGCCTTCTCGGGCGCGCGCGCCCCGGGCTGACCGAGAAGGACCGGCGCCTCCTCGAAGAGCTGGTGTCGCAGGTTGAGAATGAGCCACTTCGGGTCGAGCTCCTTGCCGCTCATGCTGGCCGGGCAGCGCGAGGTGCAGCGCCCGCACTCGGTGCAGTTGTAGGTGTCGAAGAGATCCTTCCAGGCCAGCTCGGTGAGGCGGCCGACCCCGAACGTCTCCGAGTTCTCGAGATCCATGCTGCGGTACTGGCCCTTGGGCTCGAGCGGCGAGAAGAAGACGTTGAGCGGCGAGACCAGGATGTGCAGATGCTTGGAGTAGGGCAGCAGAACCAGGAAGCCCAGGAGCAGCCCCGCGTGCGCCCACCAGGCCAGGTGGAAGACCACCTGGATCGCGGCGGGGGACAGCGAGCCGAGCGCGCCCGCGATGGCGCGCCCCGCGAACTGCCAGTGGTTGTAGGGCTCGGGGCCGAGCCGCATGTGGGCCGCGTCCGCGAGCAGGTCCGTCACCATGAGGCCCAGGATCAGGAGCAGGATCACCAGGGCCTCGGTCGAGAAGTTGAGCCGTTTCGGCTTGGTGACGAGGCGTCGGAAGAGCGCGTAGCCCACCGCGAGGATCACGAGGGTGCTGAAGAGATCCTGGAGAACGAGGTAGTGCGGCGTCTCGGACAGGAGCGGCAGGAAGAACGACTCGGTGACGCCCCGGCCGAAGAACTCGACGGTGCCGAGCGTGAGGACGACGAAGCCCCAGAAGATGATCGCGTGCATCAGCCCCGGCCAGAAATCGTTGGCGAGCAGCCGGGCCTGGCCGAAGACGTAGACGATCACCCGCCCGACCCGCGCGGGCACGTGGTCCCAGCGCGGCATCGGCTTGCCCTTGAGCAGGAGCCGCAGGAGGAACCAGGCCCGCCGCGTGAAGAGCGCGCCGGCCGCCACGATCATCGCGGCGAAGATGAGCCAGCCGGGAACGACGCCGTACCAGGTGTGCGACGGCAGCATCAGGCGCGCCTCATGGGCAGCATAGTGGGGTGGGGTCTCGGGGCTGTCAAGGCCGCTTGAGGGCCTGGGCGAGGATCCGGGCCACCGCCGAGTACGAATCGAGCGCGCCCGTGGTCACCGCTTCGAGCGTGCGCGCGAGGGCGGGGTCGGTCTGCACCTGCGCGGTGATCTGGGCGGTGAACTCCTCGACCAGCAGCGCCTCCAGCTCGGCGCGCCGGCGCGCCTGCCGCCGCTTCTCGAGCGCGCCCGCCTGCTCGAGCGCGTCGCGGTGCTTGCGCACCTGCTCGAGCAGCGCGTCGATCCCCACGTCGTTGACGGCCTGGGCGGCCAGCACCGGCACCTCCCATTCCACGTCCTTGGCCTCGGCGCCGCTCGTGTAGTGCAGGTGGACGCTGAAGCGCAGCTCGGCCATCAGGGCGTGGGCGCCGTCGCGGTCCGCCTTGTTGACCACGAAGATGTCGGCCACTTCCATGAGCCCGGCCTTCATCGCCTGGATCGAGTCCCCCGACTCCGGCACCAGCGCCACCACGGTGGTGTCGGCCTGCCGGATGATGTCGAGCTCGGTCTGGCCGACGCCCACGGTCTCGATGATGATCCACGGGAAGCCGAAGGCGTCCATCAGCTTGATCACGTCGCCGGTGGCGCGGGCCAGGCCGCCGAGGCTGCCCCGGGTGGCCATGCTGCGGATGAACACGTCCGGATCGAGCGTGTGGGCCTGCATGCGGATGCGGTCGCCGAGCACCGCGCCGCCCGTGAAGGGGCTCGAGGGATCCACCGCGATCACGCCGACCGGGATCCGCTCGGCGCGCAGCAGGCTCGTCACCCGGTCCACCAGCGTGGACTTCCCGGCGCCGGGGGGCCCGGTGATGCCGAGCACGTAGGCGCGCCCGGTGCGCTCGTGGATCGCCCGCATGATGTCCGGCACGTCGGGCATCCGGTTCTCGATCCGGGTGATCAGGCGCGCCAGGGCCAGACGATCGCCGTCGAGCATCCGGCGGACGAGGTCGGTCAGAGCACCTCCCCGCTCAGGCGGGCCTCCATCACCAGGGCGTCCTCGCCGGTGTCGAAGTAGTACCCCTTGCGCCGGCCGATGACCCGGAAGCCGAAGCTCTCGTAGAGCCCGAGGGCCTCCGCGTTGGTGGGGCGCACCTCGAGGAAGGCCAGGGTCACCTCGCGCGCGCGGGCGTCGTCGAGCACCGCGCTCAGGAGCGCGCGCGCGAGGCCGTGACGCCGGACGTCGGGATGCGTGGCCAGGTTGGTCACGTGGATCTCGTGGCCGATCTCCCAGAGGCAGAGGTAGCCGACGAGCCGGCCGCGCCAGCGGACCACCGAGCACTTCGCGACGCGGTTCTGGGTGAGCTCGTAGCGGAACGCGCCGCGAGACCACGGGGTCTGGAACGACGCGCGCTCGATGACCAGCACGTCGTCGAGATCCTCGAGCGTCATCGGCTCGAGGGTCACGTCCGTGGGCGGCGCCTCACGCATGCCGGGCCCGGAGCTCGGCCTCGGAGGGCCGCAGGTAGAGAGGCGCGAGCCGCTCGGCCGGGATGCCGCCGCCCGCCGCGAGGATCGCCTGCCCCAGCGCGCCCACCACCGCGGGCGACGGCAGGGAGTGGACCGGGTCCGCCTCGCGCAGGCCGGGGCCGAGGCGGCCCAGGTGCGGCCGGCAGGCCGCGACCCCATCGCCCAGCACGATCACCGGCGCCTCGAGGCGCGCCGCCGCCTCCGCGGGCGGCAGGGCCAGGTAGTCCCATTCCCTCGCCATCACCCCGCCGGTCCAGCGGTAGAGCGAGCAGTAGACCTCGTCGCGGCGCGCGGCGAGGATCGCGCAGACCGGCGCGTCCGCGAACGGCAGCGTCGCGGCGAGCGCGTCCAGCGTGGGCACCGGCGCCACGGGAATCTCCAGCGCCAGCGCCAGGCCCTTGGCGGTGGCCGTGCCGACCCGCAGGCCGGTGAACGAGCCCGGTCCGATGGAGACCGCGAGCGCGTCCAGGCTCGCCACGTCCCACCCGCAGTCCTGGAGGAGGCGGTCCACGACGGCCATGAGCCGCTCGGAATGCGTGAGGGCGATGTTGAGCCGGCTCTCGCCGATGAGACGGCCGTCCTCGAGCAGCGCGGCCCCGCCCGCGAGCGTGGCGGTCTCGAGCGCCAGGAGCCTCATGCGCGGAAGGATAGCACGCCCACTTTCGAGTTGACACGCCGCGCCCCGACCGTCATCCTTGAACGACTGATGGCCCCGCCGCCGCGACAATCCGACAGCCAGATGGACGCCGAGGTACGGGAGAAAATCCACCTCGAGATCCTCAAGCGCACCGGCGCCTACCACGCCAACGATCACGTCCTGCTGCCGTCGGGCCACCACACCAGCGAGTACATCGAGAAGACCCTGGTCACCACCGAGGCCTCCTTCACCGAGGGGCTCGGGGCGGTCATCGCCAAGCACTTCGCGCAGTGGCCCATCGACGTCGTGCTCTCCACCGGACCCGGGGCCCTGATCCTGTCGCACTGCGTGGCCCGCGCCCACCCCTCGCGGCCCACCCTGGCCTACGGCACCAAGGGGGTCAGCGGGGGCAAGCGCCGGGTGACCCTGCCCGTCGAGTTCCAGCGCTTCATTCGCGCCGGCACCAAGGTGCTGATCGTGGAGGACCTGGTGAGTTCCGGGACCACCGTGCGGCTGCTCTCCCAGCTCGTGGAGGAGCTGGGCGGCCAGGTCATCGGCATCGGCGCGCTGTGGCGCCGCACCAAGAAGTCGGTGATCGACGGCAAGGAGATCTTCAGCCTGGTGAGCCGCGACTTCCCCACGTACGCCGTCGACAACTGCCCGCTCTGCAAGAAGGGCGTCGCGCTCAACCAGGAATACGTGAAGCGCCGCGAGCATCGCAAGCCGTCCTCCGCCCACGAGAAGACCTAGCTCCCCTAGAATCTAGTCCCCCTAGATATGGGGGCTCCGAGACGCGATCACCCCTCTATCCGGTATTTTGCCCTTGACACTCCCTGGACCCTCCCCTAGAGTCCGGACAGATCGACCGCTGACGCGCGGGGATCGGGAGGGGGGTGACATGATGGCGAAGAAGAAGGCCGCGAAGAAGAAAAAGAAGAAGTAAGGCGCCACTCGTGGCGCTCGGCCCTGTCGGCCCCATCCCGGCAGGGCCGTTCCATCTCACGTGACCCATCGCGACGCCTACCTCCTCCTGTTCGTCGTGGCCCTCATCTGGGCCGGCAACTTTCCTCTCGCCAAGCTCGGCCTCTCCGAGCTCGGACCGATGACGCTCGCGGCGCTGCGCGCGCTGATCGCCGCGCCCCTGCTCGTGCTCACCACGCGGGTGCTCGAGGGCCCGCTGCCGCCTCTCGCGCGCCGCGATCTCACCGCGGTGATCGTGCTCGGGGTCAGCGGCTTCCTGGGCAACTCGGTGCTCTGGTACACCGGCATGATGTTCACGACTCCCGCCAACGCGGGGATCCTCGGGGCCGCGGCCCCGGTGGTGGTGGCCCTCGCGGCCTCCGCGATGCTCCGCGAGCGCCTCTCGACCCTCAACCTGGCCGGGATCGCGCTCACCATGGCCGCGGTCGTCCTCACGATCGCGCGCGGGTCGTTCGAGGTCTTGCGGACGCTCTCGGCCAACCGGGGCGACGTGATCATCCTGGTCTCTCAGATGCTCTGGGTGACCTACACGCTCTACAGCCGCGCCAACCGCTCGACCTTCTCACCGCTGCAGATGCTGGCGGGCGCGCACGTGGTGGCGGCGGGCCTGCTGCTCCCGCTCGCCCTCCTGGAGCGGCCGTGGCGGAGCTTCGCGGGGGCCTCGGGGATCGCGGTCGTGGTCGTGCTCTACAGCTCCCTGCTGGGCACCCCGGCGCACCTCGCCTTCTACCAGGCGGTGCGGACGGTGGGGCCGGGACGGGCCGCGGTGTTCACCAACCTCATCCCGTTCATGGTGCTCGGGCTGTCCTGGCTGGTGGTCGGCGAGCCGATCCGCTGGTACCACTGGGTCGGCGCCGGCGGCGTGATCGCGGGCGTCGCGCTGACGACCCGTCGCTGATCTACCGCTTCGCGGTGGCCTTGCCCGGCTTGCCGGGCGCGACCTTCGCCGGCTTGTCGTCCTTGATGAGGTGCTTCACCTCGTCCATGAACTGGGAGATGTCCTTGAACTGGCGGTACACCGAGGCGAACCGCACGTAGGCCACCTGGTCCAGCTTCTGGAGATGCTCCATCACGATCTCGCCCAGCTCGAGGCTCGTGATCTCCTTCTCGGCGCGGTCGTGCAGCTTGGCCTCGATGTCGGCCACCACGTCGTCCACCGCCTGCACCCCGACCGATCGCTTCTCGCAGGACTTGAGGATCGAGCCGCGCAGCTTCTGGCGGTCGAAGGGCTCGCGGCGGCCGTCGCGCTTGACCACGTGGGGCAGCACGTCCTCGATGTACTCGTAGGTCGTGTAGCGGCGGTTGCACTTCAAGCAGGCGCGGCGCCGGCGGATGAACTCCCCGTCGCGGCCCACCCGTGAGTCCACCACGCGGTCCTCGGTGTGGCCGCAGAACGGGCACTTCACTTGAGGCGCTCCGGGTAGAGCGGGAATTGCCCGGTCAGCTCCTGGACCTGGCCCCTCACCGTCGCCTCCACCCCGCCGTCTCCCGGACGGGAGAGCACGCGGTCGATCAGCTCCGCGATCCGGGCCATCTCGGGCTCCTTCATGCCGCGGGTGGTCACCGCGGGCGTCCCGATGCGAATCCCGCTCGTGACCATCGGGCCCTTGGTGTCGAAGGGAATGCCGTTCTTGTTGACGGTGATCCAGGCGCGGTCGAGCGCCTCCTGCGCGTCCTTGCCGGTGACGCTCCGGGAGGTGAGGTCCACCAGGATCAGGTGCGTGTCGGTGCCGCCCGAGACCAGCCGGAAGCCGCGCGCGAGCATCGCCTCCGCGAACGCCTTGGCGTTCTTGACGATCTGCGCCTGGTACGCGCGCCACTCCTGGGTCTGGGCCTCGCGGAAGGCCACCGCCTTGGCCGCGATCACGTGCATGAGGGGCCCGCCCTGGATGCCGGGCAGCACGGTGCGATCGAGATCCTTCGCGTACTGGCCACGGCACATCACCATGCCGCCCCGGGGCCCGCGCAGGGTCTTGTGGGTGGTCGTGGTGACGAAGTCGGCGAAGGGAACCGGGGAGGGATGCAGCCCCGCTGCCACCAGGCCCGCCGGGTGCGCGATGTCGGCCATGAGCCTGGCGTCGACCTCGTCCGCGATCTCGCGGAACGGCTTGAACTCGATGGCGCGCGGGAACGCGGAGCCGCCCGCGATGATGAGCTTCGGGCGGTGGGTGCGGGCCAGGTCGCGCACCTGGTCCAGGTCGATGCGCTCGGTGTCCTTGGTGACGCCGTAGGGGACGATGTTGTAGAAGCGGCCCGAGAAGTTCATCGGGCTGCCCGCGGTGAGATGCCCGCCGTGGGCCAGGTTGGGGCCCAGCACCGTGTCTCCCGGCTTGAGCAGGGCGAAGTAGACCGCCATGTTGGCCTGGGATCCCGAGTGCGGCTGCACGTTCACGTGCTCGGCCCCGAAGAGCTCCTTGGCGCGGGAGATCGCGAGGTCCTCCGCGATGTCCACGATCTCGCAGCCGCCGTAGTAGCGCTTGCCCGGATAGCCCTCGGCGTACTTGTTCGTCATCACCGAGCCCACCGCCTCCAGCACCGCCTCCGAGACGAAGTTCTCGGACGCGATCAACTCGAGGTTGCGGGACTGGCGCTCGGTCTCGGCCCGGATCGCCTTGGCGATCTCGGGATCCACCTGCTCGAGGCGGCTCACCGCCGGCCCTCCGGGTGGCGCCGCTCGATGTCGGCGATCTTCTCCACCCGTCGCGCGTGACGGCCGGCCGCGAAGCCGGTCACGAGCCACGCCTGGAGGATGTCCGTGGCCATGTCCGCGCCCATGAGCCGGCCGCCCAGCACCAGCACGTTGGCGTCGTTGTGCTCGCGGCTCATCCGCGCGGTGTAGAGATCCCCGCACAGGGCCGCGCGGACCCCGGGGACCTTGTTGGCCGCGATCGCCATGCCGACGCCGGTGCCGCAGACCAGCAGGCCGCGCTCCACCTTGTGATCGGCCACGGATTCGCCGACCAGGGCCGCGTAGTCGGGGTAGTCCACCGACTCCGTGGAGTGGGTGCCGAGGTCGAGAACGTGGAGACCGTGATTTATGAGCCAGCCCTTGAGGGCTTCCTTTAGCTCATACCCGGCGTGGTCGGCTCCGAGCGCAATGGTAGAAACCACGGGCCAACCTTACGCTCCGTCGGGGTTGAGTGTCAAGACGACGCTACCGGTGGTATCAGCGCCCTGCCACCCGCCCTCACTCGAGACAGCAGCGCCAGGCCAACCACGAAGAAGGAGCCGATGGCCAGGATGCCGGCCCGCTGGTTGCCCCCCGCCGCGTGGGAGATGCCGCCGAACACGAGCGGGCCCATGACCGCGGCGCTCTTGCCGCAGAGCGAGTAGAAGCCGAAGAGCTCGGCCTGCATGCCCGGAGGCGCCAGGCGCGCCAGGAACGCGCGGCTCGCGGCCTGCACCGACCCGAGGCCGGTGCCCGCCACCACCGCGAGCGCCCAGAACTGGCCCTGGGTCTCGACGAAATAGGCCGCGACCACGATGGCCGCCCACTGGCAGAGGGTGACCATGACCACCCGGCGCGGGCCCAGGACGTCGGTCGGCCGCGCCCAGGCCAGCGCGCCGACGAGGGCCGAGATCTGCACCACGATGTAGAGCACGATGAGGCGCTCCATCGGGAAGCCGAGGGTCTGGGCCGCGAAGATCCCCGAGAAGGCGATGACCGTGTTCACCCCGTCCTCGTAGATGAAGTAGGCGCCCAGGAAGCGGCGCAGGTCCGGCAGGGCCAGGATCCGGCGCGCGGTGGCCACCACCTGCGCGGCGCCTTCGCGGGCGGCCCGCAGCACCGGCACCCGCCCGCCCGGCGCGGCCGGGAGCATGAAGAAGGCGGGGAGCGAGAAGACCCCGTAGAGCGCGGCCGCCGCGAAGAAGGCGCCCTCGTAGTTGCGGGCGCGCACGAACGGCAGCGCGGCCAGCAGCGCGGCGATCGAGCCCGCGTAGCCGACCGCGAAGCCCCAGCCCGACACGCGGCCCTGGTGGCTCGCCGGGGCCAGATCGGGCAGGTAGGCGTTGTAGTAGACGAGCGCGCTCTCGTAGGCGAAGTTGCCGAGCACGCCGAGCACGAAGCCCCACACCACCATGCCGGGCTCCACGGTGGCCATGAGCGCGGTGGCGGCCACCGCCACCGCGGTGAAGCCGATGAAGAGCGGCCGGCGGATGCCCGCGCGATCGGCCACCCCGCCCAGGAACGGCGACGTCAGGGCGACCAGGCCCATCGAGACCGAGACCACGCGCCCCCACCAGAGATCCCCCTCCCCGCCGTCGTTGCCGACCACCGCGATCGCGTAGTAGGCGGCATAGATGGTCGCGAAGATCACCGCCGCGAACGCGGAGTTCGCGAAGTCGTAGAGCGTCCACGCCACGATCGCGCGCGCGTTCACGCGCGGGGCTCCTCGCGGCCGGCCAGCACCGGCTCGGGCACGCGCGCCACCGCGCCCTCCATCTCGTCGAGGATGGCCCGCCGCCGCTCGCCCAGGTGGCGCCCGAGGTCCCGGTCCACCAGGAGCCGGAGCAGCGCGCGACTCTCGCGGTAGAGACGGCGCAGCCGCTCGCTCCACGCCAGCGCGAAGAAGCCGCCCGGGATCAGCAGGACGACGAAGAGGGTGAGCGGCCACCCTCCGGCCCAGCGCCAGAGCAGCCAGCCCTCGGCGATCCAGGCGAGCGGGTAGAGGACGATGCCCGCCACCAGCTTGTAGGTCGCCTCCACGTCGGGCTCGGGCCGCAGCCGCCGCGCCGCCACCCACGTGAGCCAGTACGGCACCGCGTGACTGGCGAGCCCCCAGAGCGCGAGCGGCAGGCCGCCCAGCAGGATCGCGAGCTGGCGCACCGCATAGGGCAACACCGCGCGGGCCCCCGGCGGCCTGAGCCCGACCGCGGTGCCGAGCGCGGCGTCCTCCACGTCCTTGACGTAGCGCTCCACCAGCCCTCGGAGGAGCGCGAGCCCGGCCGGGTCGCGGTCGATGAGATAGCGATAGGCGCGCGTGGCGCGGCGGCGCCACTCCGCGCTCGCCGCCGCGTCCCGCGGCGCCCGCCCGTCGCGCTCCTCGCGCCAGAGCCGCTCCGCGTGCTCGACCAGCCGGAGCGTCTCGCGATCGTCCACCTCCGCGATCAGGCCGCGCATCGCCTCGCCGAGCCGGGCGGTGAGGCGGCGCGCCGCTTCCTCGGGCTCGGTCCGCGCGAGCGCCACCAGGTCCGCGGTCTCCACCGGCTCCCCCACCGCGATCAGGGCCCAGCCGGTCCGGAAGGTGCCCGGCTCGTGGAACATGAGGCCGACCGGCAGCAGCGTCACCGGCCCGACCGCGTCCGCCTCGGCGGCCAGCAGCATGCGCGCGGCGCCGGTCCGGAGCGGCATCAGGGTCGGCTCGGGCTGGCTCACGCCCTCCGGGAAGATCAGGATCGCGTCCCCGCGGCGCAGGGTCGCGGTGGAAGCGGCGAAGAGGCGATCGTTGCGCGCCGGGTCGGTGCCGCCGTCCTGGCGGCGGTGCACCGGGAGGGCCCCGATCAGCCGGAGGAACGGGCCGATCAGCGGATTGGAGAACAGCGGCGCCTTGGCCACCGAGACGAGCCGGCGAGGCAGCGCGGAAAGCAGCAGCACGCCGTCCACGAGCGCGTTGTGGTGATTGGCGGCGACGATGAGGGGCCCGATGCGCGGGATCCGCTCGGCGCCGATCACGTCCACCCGGTGGTAGAAGATCGCGGCGAGGAGCCGGGCCAGCGCCCGGACCGCGCGGTACGCCCAGGAGGGGCCGCGCCCGCTCAGAGCGTCACGCGCTGGCCGTCCTGGGCGACCACCGCGTTCCAGCCGAGGCGGCTCACGATGGCCTCCCGCAGCGCGTCCGCCGCATCGGCCTCGCCGTGGACGACGTAGGTCATGCCGGGCGGCCGCTTGAATCCGCCGAGCCAGCGCAGGATCTCCTCGCGATCGGCGTGGGCGGAGTAGGCGTCGCTGATCATGATGGTGGCGTGCACCGGGATCGTCACGCCCAGCATCTTGATCTCGCGCGCGCCATCCTTCAGCAGCCGTCCCCGCGTGCCCGCGGCCTGGTAGCCGACGAAGAGCACGGTGGTCTTCGGGTCGGGCAGCAGGCGCTTGAGGTGATGGAGGATGCGGCCGCCGGTGGCCATGCCGCTGCCCGCCACGATGATGCCGGGCCCCGCGGTCTCGTTCAGGCGCTTGGAATCGTCCACCGAGCGCGACAGCGTGAAGCGCCGCGAGGCGAAGGGCGCGGTGCCGCCCGCCTCGACCCGGGCGAGCGCGGCGTCGTGCTCCTCGGTGTGGGCCGCGTAGATCGCGGTGGCCTGGATCCCCATGGGGCTGTCGAGGAACACCGGGATGCTCGGGATCGCCCCGCGCGTCTCGAGCTCGCGCAGGTCGTAGAGGATCTCCTGCGAGCGGCCCACCGCGAAGGCCGGAATGAGCAGCCAGCCCTTCTGGTCCACCGCGCGGCGCACCGCGGCGGTGAGCCGGTCGGCCGGGTCGTCGGGGGGATGCACGCGGTTGCCGTAGGTGGACTCGACCAGCAGCACGTCGGCCTCCGCCACCGGCTCCGGATCCACCATGATCGGCACGTCGTAGCGGCCGAGATCGCCGGAGAAGATGAGGCGGCGCCCGCCGACCTCGCAGGCGACGAGCCCCGCGCCCAGGATGTGCCCCGAGGGGGTGAAGCGCGCCTCGACCCCTCGCGCGGCGGTGAATGGGCTCCCGAAGTCCACGCGCTTCACCAGGGCGAGCGCACGCTCCGCGTCCGCGATCGTGTACAGCGGCAGCGCCGGGTCGTGCTTGCTTGTGCGGTGCCGGTTCGCGAAGTCGGCCTCTTCCTCTTGAAGGTGGGCCGCGTCCGGCAGCATGACTCTCAGGAGATCGTGGGTGCCCGGCGTGCAGTAGATCGGCCCGGTGAACCCGTCGCGGCACAGTCGCGGCAGGTAGCCCGAATGGTCGATGTGGGCGTGGCTGAGGATCACCGCGCCGAGCGTGCGCGGCTCCACGGGCGGCGCGGCCCAGTTGCGTCGGCGCAGCTCCTTCAGGCCCTGGAAGAGGCCGCAGTCCAGCAGCACGCGGCTGTCCCCGTTCTCGAGCAGGTGCTTGGAGCCGGTGACGGTGCCGCCGGCGCCCCCGAGGAAGGTCAGGGTGGTGGTCACTCGGGGACGGGCTCCGGCAGCGGGCGGCGCGCCGCGGCGCGCGCGGGGTACGGCCCCGCGCCGGCCGGGAACTCGAACAGCTCCTGCTCCGCCGCTTCCACGCCCTGGGTGACGAGGCGCTCGAGGTCGAGCCGCGCCTCCAGCGCCGCGATCGCCTCGGCCTCGATCCGGGTGGCGGGATGCCGCGGCGTGAAGAGCGTGCAGCAATCGGCGTCCGGCTCGATGGAGATCTCGTAGGTGCCGAGGGCGTGGGCCTGCGTGGTGATCTCGAGCTTGTCCATGCCGATGAGTGGCCGGAGGATCGGCATCGCGGCGACCTCGTCGATGCGCGTCAGGTTGTGGAGCGTCTGCGAGGCCACCTGCCCCAGGCTCTCCCCGGTGACGAGCGCGAGGGCGCCCGCGTGGCGCGCCAGCCGCTCCGCGATGCGCACCATCAGCCGGCGGTAGACCACGACGCGGAACGGCGGCGGCACCGACAGGACGACCTCTCGCTGGATCTCGCCGAACGGGACGATGAACAGGCGCGAGTGGTACTGCCACTGGGTCAGCCGCCCCACCAGCTCGCGGGCCTTGCCCCGCGAGAGGTCCGGCAGGTAGGGCGCGCTGTGGAAGTGCACGAAGACCACGCGGCAGCCGCGGCGCATGAGCCGCCACGCGGCCACCGGGGAGTCGATGCCGCCCGAGAGCAGGGCGGCCACCGTCCCGCCGGTGCCCACCGGCAATCCGCCCGCGCCGGGCAGCGGATCGCAGTAGACGAAGGCCTCGTCGGGGAGCACCTCCACCCGCACGTTCAGCTCCGGATGCTCGAGGCTCACGCGGACGTCGGGCCGCCGCGCGAGCACGTGGGCGCCCAGGTCGCGGTTGAGCTCGACCGAGGTCATCGGGAACGTCTTGAACGCGCGGCGCGCGGTGATCCGGAAGGAGCCGAAGACACGGCCCGCGATCGCCTGCTCGACCGCGGCCCGCAGCGCCTCGCGGGACACCCCGGTGCGGATCGCGAGGGCGAAGTTGGCCACGCCCGCGACCCGCGCGAGCCGCTCGGGCAGAAGCCCCGGGTCGGGGTGGCGCGAGAGGTCGAGCATGATGCGCCCGGAGAGCTGCACCAGATCCACCGGCCCGAGATCCTCGATCGCGCGCAGCAGGTTCTGGTGGAGCTGGCGGAGGAAGAGCGGCCGGTTGCCCCGCTTGAGGCTGATCTCGTGGTAGTGGACGATCGCGGCGGTCGCGGCGGCCATCATGATTCGCCCCCCGCGGCGCGGCGGTGCTTGGGCCGCCGCCGGTACACCGTCTTCGGGACCTCTACCTTCGGGGGCTTGGCGGGCATCGGCTTGCGGACTTTTGCGTGGATCGGCTTCGGGCGCTTCACCGGGACAGTATATCCCGGCGGTCTCGCTCAGTAGATCGCCCCCGGGAAGGTGTTGATCCCCGCCTTCCGGCCGGCCGCCTTGTACATCTTCACTCCGCTCACCGCCCCGCCGGCCCAGAGGCCGTCGCCCACCCCGTCGTGGATGGCCCAGCTCCGGCCCCGCACGGTCCGGGCGGCCTGCGGGTCGCGGAAGTCGGACGAGGCGTCGAGCGCCTTCAGCAGCGCGCCGCCCTCGCGGAAGCCGGCGTGGATCGACTCCATCACGTCGCGGCCCACCAGGTAGCCGCAGCCGCGGCGCTCGTAGAGGATCGCGGAGTGATAGAAGAGCGGCTCGATGAGGTAGATCTCCTTGCCGATGAGGGCGCAGAAGCCCTCCATCGCGTCGAGCACCCGGGAGAGCAGGCGCAGGCCCTGCCGCACCTGGCCGGGGGCGAGGCCGCCCCGCATCGCGCGGCGCTCCTCCTCGACGTTGCGGCAGGTGGTGCCGAAGAGCGTGTCGCGCCCGTCCGGGTCGCGGTCGATGGCGTAGCGGGCGCCCGCGGGATCGGTGATCTGCACGAACGCGAGCTCCGGCACCGAGAGCGGCGACATCTCCACGTCCACCAGCAGCGCGGGGTCGCGGTCCTCCGGGCTCGAGCGCACCTCCACGCGCGCCCACGGCTGGTCCGCCGGCGCGGTCACCCGCACCAGCCGCGCCCCCGCCTTGTCGCAGAAGGTCTGCGGATCGATGGCGAAGCGATCGAGCAGCTCCTCGGGCACCAGCCGCGCGTACAGCGCCTCCACGACCTCGCGCGGCAGCGCGTTGATCTCCTGGATCGACCCGAGCCCGAGCCCCTCGACGCGCGCGTCCATCAGGCGGCGCCCGGCTCCAGCGCGGGGAGGAGCACGCGCGCCATCTCGAGCTCCTCCGGGGTGTTGACGTTCATGAACACCACCTCGGGCGCGCGGTAGCGGGCGACCTCGCTCGCCGGGATGCCGAGCACGCGCACGTCATCGTAGAAGCCGACGATCTTGAGGCGCCCCGCGCGCAGCCGCGTCTCGATCGGGGCCAGGCAGGCCTTGCCGTAGCAGGCGTGGAGCGTCTCCCACTGCTCGCCGACCCGCGGGACGATCACGTCCGCCTCGCCCGCGCGCTCGGTGACCAAGCGCGCGACCTCCGGCATCAGGAACGGCATGTCGCACGCGACCGTGAAGGCGGCGTCGCCGGACGCGGCGAGCAGGCCCGAGTAGATGCCGCCGAGCGAGCCGCCGTCCGGGAACACGTCGGGCACCATCGGCAGGCCGAGCCAGGCGTAGAGCTCCGGGGTATTGGTCACGAGCAGCAGATCGTCGGCGACCTGCCGCACGACGTGCGCGACGCGGTCGATGATGCGCCGGCCGCCCAGCTCCAGCAGGGCCTTCGGTCGGCCGCCCATCCGGGTGCTCCGGCCGCCCGCCTGGATCACGCCGGTTATCCGCACGCCGCCTCCACGATCACCGGGCCCTGGCGCAGGATGCGCGGAGGCCAGACCGTGCAGTCCGCGACGGTGGAGCCCGCGCCACCCGCGGTGGTCCCCCCGTCCAGGATCAGCTCGACCCGCCCGCCGAAGTACCCGCGGACGTCGCCCGCGGTGCGTGCCGGAGGCGCCGCGGTCGGGTTGGCGCTCGGCGCGGTGACCGGCCGCGCGGCCGCGGTGACGAGCGCGCGCGCCACCGCGTGCCCGGGGAGCCGCACGCCCACGGTCCCGGTGCCGCCGGTGAGCCCGGCGGGCACGCGCGCGGAGGCGCGAAGCACCAGGGTGAGCGCGCCCGGCCAGTGACGCGTCATGAGGGCGCGCGCGCCGTCGGAGATCCCTTCGGCCAGCTCGGTCACCATGTCGATGCCGTCCACCAGCACGAGAATGGGCTTGTCGTCCGGCCGGCCCTTGACCTCGAACACGCGCGCGATGGCAGCCGCGTCCAGCGCGTCGGCGCCCAGGCCGTAGAAGCTCTCGGTGGGGAAGGCCACGAGCCCGCCCGCCTCGATGCGCGCGCCGGCCGCGCGCATCACGGACGGATCGGGCCGGATCGGGTCCACCGCGACGACGCGCGTCGAGATCGTCGGCGT
>WNFL01200540.1_pt1 | contig 22278 bp, 19 predicted proteins | sample 5400361 | NCBI WGS metagenome assembly WNFL01 (sample SAMN13153351, study PRJNA577476) | soil metagenome | isolation source: 40 cm soil on Douglas fir-dominated hillslope | place: USA:California | collected 2013-09-17
TCGCGGCGAGCCGCCGCCAGGGCCAGCGGGTTCTCTACAGCCTCGTGCGCGACACGCTGGTCGACGCGCTCAGCGGCTTCGCCGCCGAGCTCTCGCCCGTCACGCTGCCGAAAGCCTCGGAGACCAAGGTCAAGCGGGAGGCCATCTAGAACGCGGGCACCTAAATTGCTGAGCATTGCTGAACGAGGACGACTACGAACCGGAGACTTCACATGGCCTCTCTCCTGAACCGCCCCGACAGCGCCGTCCGCGACCTCGACCAGAACGCGATCAGGCCGTTGCGGTTTTCAAACGTCGCGCGCCAGCTCGCGACCGTGCTCGGCCGGCCGGCAACCTTCTTCGTGGCGGTGCTCGGCGTCTTGCTGTGGGCCACGACCGGGCCGCTGTTCCACTACAGCGATACCTGGCAGCTGGTCATCAATACCTCGACCACCATCATCACGTTCCTGATGGTGTTCGTGATCCAGAACACGCAGAACCGCGACACCGTGGCGATCCAGATCAAGCTCGACGAGCTCATCCGCGCCACGCAGGGCGCGCACAATGCGATCCTCGACCTGGAGCAGATGGACGAGGAGCAGCTCGCGCGCTACCTCGCGCACTACGAGCAGCTCGCCGCGACGGCGCGCCGGAAGCTCGAGACCGGCCGCCTTGACACGGATTCACCGGAGCTGAAAGCTTTCAAGTCGAAAGTGTGAATCTGAAAGCTTTCAAGTCGAAAGTGTGAATCCGAGCACGGTGCCGTAACGGCGCCTATGCTAATTTGGCGGAAGAATGCTTCCGCGCCGGCCCCAACTCGGATTTCTAGCCGCAGCCGTCATGCTTCTCGCCGGCTGCGCCGGCACGCCTGAAACGGAAAGCGCCGCGCCGGATGACGACCTGCTCGCCTCCACCGCGATCGTCCAGCGCATGCAGCCGGCGGATGGCGAGCGGGTGGAAGTCGCGCCGTTCTCGCGGCTGAGCCCTGGCGGTCCGCTCGCGCAGTACTGGGAGCCCTACGTCCTGCAGCGGTCCAATCCCCTCACCGCCTACCGGCCGGTCAACATGGAAGGCCATGTGTGCGTGGAGGCGCCTGATCCGGATCAGCCCGGAGCGCCACCCGGTCGTCGAGTGGAGCTGGCGCGTGCCGCGGCTCGCCTCCGACGCCGAGGCACCTTCCAAGCGGCCTACGCCGCGCGCACGCCTGATGCTCGCGTTTCACGGCGATCCGGAGAAGCTCGACTTCGAGCAGCGCGTGCAGCTGCGCATGGCGAAGGCGGTCACCGGGCAGGCGCTGCCGTACTCCTCGCTGATCTACGCATGGCTGAAAGGCGTGCCCGCGGGCACCGTCGTGCCCAGTCCGTACACGGAGCGCGTGCGCCTGATCGCGATGGACGCGAGCGACGTCAACCTCGACCGCTGGGTCGAGATGCGCCGCGACGTGCGCGAGGACTATCGCCGCGCGTTCGGCGAGGAGCCGGGCGACATCGTCGGGGTTGGCATCTTTACCGATGTCGACGGCAGCGGCGCGCCCGGCCGCGCCTATTACGGCGACATCACGTTCCACTCCGGCCCGTAGGACCGAAGAGCGCCGTCCAGAGCTCCCTTCGCGGAGCGCAGATGAACCGCAAAAGCGTGGCCGCGAACCGGATCGCCCGCTAGTCGGCCGTGGTCGGATCGATCAGCGTCCGGATGCGCGAGATCCGGTTGGCCGGAAAGCCTCCGGCCTTCGCGTGCTTGAGGATCGCGGCCTCGTCCTCCGCGATGTAGACGCAGTAGATCTTGTCATCGGTGACGTAGCTCTGCAGCCACTGGATCTTCGGGCCCATTCCTTCCAGCACCTCGCGCGACTTGCGCGAGATCGCCTGCAGCTCGGCGGCGGACAGCTTGCCCGCGCCGGGCAGATCTCTCTCGATGACGTACTTCGACATAGGTCGGCTCCATTTGTGTGCTGAGGGTTCGGCCACCTGAATCGGCGCTTCGGACTGGGCGGACGCGGAAAACGGCATGGCCAGGCAGCACAGCGACAGCACCCATGCGCCGGGCATCGGCTTCAAGGACATCTTCATGGTCGGCCTTCGGTGTGGGAACGCCGCGCAGATTACCGGGCGGAAACGCGAGCCGATATGCGCGAGGCGCTTCGAACTATGCGCGAAACGCCCCGACCGGTGCGCGGCGCGCCCGGCGCGCTTTACACGCCGCCGCAGACGTGAAATAACGGGCGCGACCGGAGACCCGCAATTTCGTGACCGACGTCCTCACCAGCGTTCTGCGAAGCCTGCGGCTGCGAGTCGGCCTGCTGGGACGCGGTGACTATTGCGGCGGCTGGGCGCTCGACTTCGCCGGCGAGGAGAAGGCCATGTTTCACCTCGTCGGACGCGGCCCTGTTTTCCTGCATTGCGGCGCCTACTCGGAACCGCTCGAGCTGAACGAAGGCGACGTCGTGTTTTTTCCGCAGCCCGAGTGGCACCAGTTCAGCGCCACCCCGGAGCGCCGGAAGGAGACGACCGTCGTCGCGCCCGGCAAGGCGGACGCGCCGGCGCAGACGCTCATCAACTGCACCGTCGAATTCGAGTCGCGCTCGTTCGATCCGATCCTGCGCTCGCTGCCCGCGGTGCTGATCGGGCACTGCCAGGACGAGTTCGCGTCGGCCGAGCTCGCGTCGCTCACGCGGCTCGTGCTGTCGGAGTACGACGGCACGACTCCGGGCTACGAAGCGATGCGCGAGCGCCTCGCCGAGGCGTTGCTGATCCAGTTGCTGCGCTATTGCATGCGCACCGCGACCGAGCTGCAGGGGCTGCTGCGCGCGCTCACAGATCCGCAACTCGCGCTTGCGCTCGCGCTGATGCACGATGAGCCGGGACGGGAGTGGGATGTGGACACGCTGGCCGCCGAGGCGAACATGAGCCGCAGCGCCTTTGCGCGCCGCTTCGCCGAGTGTGTCGGGACTTCGCCGATGCAGTATCTCGGTGCGTGGCGCATGCACCTCGCCGATCAGCTGCTGCGCGAGCGCCGGCGCTCGGTCGCCCAGGTCGCGGAAGCGCTCGGCTACAGGAACGAGGCGGCGTTTCGCCACGCGTTCAAGCGCTCGCGCGGGTTCGGCCCCGGCGAAGCGAGACGCGCGGCGCGCGCGGGAGCGACTCCGGCGAGCCGGGGCAAAGCGGCGGGCTGATGCGACATCGCGAGAACCGGGAGGGCTTTCATGTCGACTGAAGCAACGGGCACCAGCGACACCGCCATCCTCGTCGGAACCTGGAAGCTCAAATCGAACGTCATGGAGCACAAAGCGACGGGCGAGCGGCACCTCGTGCACGGCGAGAATCCGAACGGCTATCTGATCTTCACGCCCGAAGGGCGGTTGATGGCGATTTTGAGCGAGCCGGGCCGGGAGCCGGCGCGCAGCGACGCGGAGCGCGCGGCGCTGTTCAAGAATATGGTGGCCTATTCGGGGCGCTATCGCGTCGAGGGAGACAAGTTCATCACCAAGGTCGACGTTTCCTGGAACAAGTGGTGGAACGGCCAGGAGCACGCGCGTTACTTCAAGGTCACCGGCAAGCGCCTCGACATCGTGACCGTCTGGGAGCCCCTGCGGCCGGCGCTCGGCAGCCCGCTGGTGCGCACGATAGCGACCTGGGAACGGGCGATATAGCGCCGCGGCGCTATGCGGGAAACACGCCGGCCCAGAGCCGGCGCACCGCTTCGGTGTGTGCCGACACCTGCTCGAGCGGCACGCGCGCGTACTGCGCGCCGTTCAATCGCAAGGCGTGCTGCAGGCGCCGGTATTCCCTGTAAGCGTCGCGCGCCTTCTCCGCCACGTCCTTGTCGATCAGGCCGAGCTCGGCGGCGATGCGCAGAAGCGCGATGTTGCCGAGGTTCTTCGTCAGCGTCGCGGACTCGTGCGAATGCGCGAGCACCAGATGCTGCACCGCGAACTCGACGTCGATCATGCCGCCGCGGTCGTGCTTGAGGTCGAACCGGCCCGAGCGGTTCGGGTGCGCGGCGAGCATTTTCTCGCGCATCGAGAGAATTTCCGCCTTCAGCTTCGACGGATCGCGCGGCTGGCGCAGGATCCTTTCGCGGATCGCCTCGAATTTGGCCCCGGCCCCCGGGTCGCCCGCGCAAAAGCGCGCCCGCGTGAGGGCTTGATGCTCCCAGACCCAGGCGTCCTTCTCCTGATAGCGCTCGAAGGCCTCCACCGGCGAGACCAGCAGGCCCGAGGCGCCGCTCGGGCGCAGCTCGAGGTCGGTATCGAACAGCACGCCGGCGGGCGTGCGCAGAGTAAGCCAGCTCACGATGCGCTGCGCGAGGCGCGAATACACCTCGGGCGCCTGCTCGTGCGGATCGTCGTAGAGAAAAACGATGTCGAGGTCGGAAGCGTAGCCGAGCTCCTTGCCGCCCAGCTTGCCGTAGGCGACGATCGAGAAAAGCGGCCGCTCGGCGCGGTGCTTGCGCGGCAGGTCCTGCCACGCCTCGTCGATGGCCGTGGCGAGGACGAGGTCGGCCAGCGCGGAAAGATGGTCCGCGAGGCGCTCCACCGTGAGCAGCCCGCCGAGGTCCTGCGCGAGCAGCCGGAACACCTGCGCCTGGTGCGTCTCGCGCAGGATGTTCATGCGCCGCTCGGTGTCGCCCCTCGCCGCGTCGAGCTGCAGGCGCAGCGTTCTCGCGAAAGCCTCCAGGTCGAGCGGCGCGTAAAGAACGCGATCGTCGAGCAGCTCGTCGAGCAGCAGCGGGTGCAAGGTGAGGAACTGCGCCGCCCAGCTCGAGGCGCCGACGAGGCGCGCCACGCGCTCGAGCGCCTGCAGGTTCTCGGCGAGGAGCGCGAGGTACGCCGCGCGGCTCGCGATGGCCTCGACCAGATCGACGCCGCGGACGAAAGTGGCCTCCGCGTCGGCGCCGATGACCGCGGCTGCGGACCGGGATGCGGCGGCGAGCGCCGGGATCAGCGCGTCGAGCCGGAGCTTCGATTCGGCCGGCAGCGACGCGTAGCGCTGGCTCGCGCGCAGCGCGGCGAGCCGCGGATGCTCCGGCCACGCCGCGGCGTGCGGCTCCCTTTCGGGCTCGCCGAGGACGCCGTGGAAATGGCGCGCGACCGTGCCGCGGACGTCCGAGAGCTTGGCGTAGAACTCGCGCCACGACGGAAACCCCGACATGCCGGCGATGCGCCCGCGGTCCTCCTCGCCGGACGGAAGCTCGTGGCGCTGCGCATCGTCGAGGTACTGCAGCCGGTGCTCGACCGCACGCAGGAAGACGTATGCGTCGGCGAGCTCGCGCGCCGCGAGCGGCGGCAGGATGCCCTGTTTCGAGAACACCGCGAGCGCGTCGAGGGTCGGCGCGACGGTGAGCTGCGGATCGCGCCCGCCGCGCACGAGCTGCAGGGCCTGGACGATGAACTCGACCTCGCGGATGCCGCCGGGGCCGAGCTTCACGTGCTCGGCGAGATCGCGCCGCTCGACGTCGCGCCGCACCTCGGCGTGCAGGCGGCGCATCGCCGCGAGGGTGCCGTAGTCCAGGTACTTGCGGAACACGAACGGCTGCACGACTTCGCGGATGCGCGCCTGGAACTCGCGGCGGCCCGTCAGCGCTCGCGCCTTGATCCACGCATAGCGCTCCCATTCGCGGCCCTGCGTCACGAGGTAGTTCTCGAGGAAGTCGAGGTTGCAGGCGAGCGGCCCCGAATCGCCGTAGGGGCGCAGGCGCATGTCGACGCGGAATGCGAAGCCTTCCTCGGTGTTCTCCGAGAGCAGGCGGATCAGCGTGCGCCCGGCGCGCTGGTAGCGCACGTCATCCGCGATATCGCCGGGATGGATGAAGATCAGGTCGACGTCCGACGACACATTGAGCTCGCGCCCGCCCAGCTTGCCCATGCCGATGACGACGAGGTCCTTCGCGCCCGTCCACTCGAGCGCCGCCGCGATCTCGAGCTCCGCGAGGTCGCTCATGGCGGTGCACACTTCCGAAAGGCGCGCGGCAAGCGGCGCCGCCGCCTCGGTGCCGCCCGCCAGGTCGCGCGCCATGACGCGCAGGAGCACGCGCTGGCGCAGGCGGCGCAGCCGCGCCTTGAGCGCCGGCTCGTCGTCGCCGGCCGAGCCGGCGAGCGCGTGCGCCATCTCGTCGCGGGTGAAGGGCGCCGGGTCGGCGATTTCCGCCGCCAGCTCCGGGTGCGCGGCGAGCAGCCGCGCGGCGTAGCGTGAATGGGAGAGCTTGTCGATGGGGAAGAGCTTGTTGGTTGGGGGGCGCGACCTTTGCAGGATTAGAATGCCATGTATTCCCGTAGCCGGCTCGGAACGTTGATTCCACCATGAGGCAGCTGTGGCGAGCGATCGAGATTCTCGCCTGGGCGACGTTTTTCGCGTTCGCCGCGCTGGTGCTCGCCCTGCGCTTCTGGCTGCTGCCGGGCATCGAGACCTATCGCGCCGATATCGTCGCCGCGGCATCGCGCGCGCTCGGTGCTCCAGTGAAGATCGGCGCGATCGAGGCCGGCTGGCTCGGGCTGCGGCCGCAGGTGAGCCTGTTCGACGTGCGCATCCAGGACGCCCAGGGGCGCGAGGCGCTGGTGCTGCCCGTAGTGGACAACGTCCTCGCATGGCGCTCGCTTCTCGTGGGCGGCCTGCGCCTGCACTCCCTCGCGATCGACCGCCCGCGCCTCGCCGTGCGCCGCGACGCCGCGGGCGTCCTCTACGTGGCGGGCATCAAGATGTCCTCCGAGGCGAGCGGCGATCACCGTGCCGCCGACTGGATCCTCGCGCAGGAGGAGATCCTGGTGCGCAACGCCGAGATCGACTGGATCGACGAGAAGCGCGGCGCGCCGCCGCTGTCGCTCTCGGGCGTCGAGCTGCGGTTGCGCAATGCCGGACACGAGCACCTGGTCGGGCTTTCGGCGCGGCCCCCGGCGGCGCTCGGCTCCGGGCTCGACGCGCGCGCGGAGCTCTCCGGCCGCTCGGCGGACGACCTTGCGGCATGGAACGGCCGGCTGTATCTCGAGCTGGGCTACACCGATCTCGCGGCGTGGCGCGCGTGGGTCGACTATCCGTTGGACGTGCAAAGGGGGCAGGGCGCCCTGCGCCTGTGGGCGACCCTCGCGAAGGGCGAGCTCACGGAGGCGACCGCCGACCTCCAGCTCTCGGGCGTCGCGGCAATGCTCGGAAAGGACCTGCCGCCGCTCGAGCTCGCGTCCGTGAGCGGCCGCGTCCAGGCCACGAGCCGCGATGGCGGCTACGAGATCGCGGGCCGCAAGCTCGTGCTCGCTCCCGAGCGCGGGCCGGCGATGGAGCCGGCGGATTTTCGCCTCGAATGGAAGCCCGAGAGCAAGTTGCCCGAGCACGGCGCGTTGAGCGTGAAGCTCCTGCAGCTCGAGCCGCTCGCGCAGCTCGCCGAGGCGCTGCCGCTGTCCCCGGACCTGCGCAAGGTCTTTGCCGAGCTCGCGCCCCGCGGCCGGCTGCTCGACGCGAGCCTCGAATGGAGCGGCAAGCTTCCCGAGGTGACGAAATTCGCCGTGCGCACGAGCTTCGCCGACCTCGCGATCAATCCCCGCGCGGGCGCGCCCGGCTTCGAGGGCCTGACGGGCAGCCTCGACGCGAGCGAGACCAAGGGCAGCGTGCAGCTCGCCTCGCGCAAGGCCGCCGTGGACCTGCCGCTGGTGTTCGCCGAGCCGCGCCTGCGCCTCGATACCCTCGACGGACAGATCGAGTGGGAGCGCAAGGGCGAGCGCGCTCTCAGCCTGCGCGTGGCGGCGCTTTCGCTCGCCAACGAGGACTTCGCGGGCAAGGCCTCGGGCGCTTACACCTACAGCGGTGAAGGGCCCGGCGCGATCGATCTGTCGGCGAGTTTCTCGCGCGTTTCGAGCAGCCACTTCCAGCGCTACCTGCCGCTGCCCCAGATCATGGGCCAGGGGCTGCACGACTACCTCGCCGCAGCGATCCGCGCAGGCCAGTCGAACGACACCCGGCTCGTGCTCAAGGGCGATCTGCGCGATTTTCCGTTCGTCGATCCCGCCAAGGGCCAGTTCCAGGTGACCGCCCGGATCGAGAAGGGCGAGCTCGAGTACATGGGCGGCTGGCCGCGCATCAGCGACATCGACGCGGAGCTCCTCTTCGAGCGCGACCGGATGGACATCGTCGCCCGCAGCGGCGCGGTGCTCGGCGCGCGGCTCGCCGACGTGCGGGTGAGCATCCCGAGCATGCTCTCGCCGCCGGTGCACCTGCTGGTCGCGGGCCAGGCCGACGGCCCGACCAGCGAGTTCATCAAGTACATCGAGTCGACTCCGGTGCAGGGGATGATCGGCGGCGCGACCGAGGGCGTGATCGCCGCGGGCCGCGGCAAGCTGCGCCTGAAGCTCGATCTGCCGCTCGCCGATCCCAAGGCGATCAAGGTGGCGGGGGACTACGAGTTCGCGGCGAACGACGTGATCGTGCACGCGCACCTGCCGCCGATCGAGCGCGCGAGCGGCAAGCTCAGCTTCACCGAGTCGACGCTCGGGGTGCAGGACGTGAGCGGCCGCATGTTCGGCGGTCCGGTGAAGATCAACGGCGGCACGCGGCCGGACAAGAGCATCGAGATCCTGGCCGCGGGCAACGCGACGGTCGTCGGCCTGCGCACGCTGTTCGACCATCCCTGGCGGCGCCATCTCGCGGGCTCGGCGGCCTACACCGCGAAGATCGCGTTGCAGCAAGGCCGCATTCACGTAGGCGTCGACTCGTCGCTGCGCGGGATCGCGAGCGCGCTGCCGCCGCCGTTCGCCAAGAGCGCGGCCGAGGCGCTGCCGCTGCATCTCGAGCTCGCGCCGAGCGACGGCGGGGCGCGCGACCGCATCTCGCTCAAGCTCGAGAACGTCGCGGCGGCGGAGCTGCTGCGCCGGCGCCAGGGCGGATCGATGGCGGTGCAGCGCGCGACGGTGTGGCTCACGCCGGACCCCGGCGAGCCGGCGCGCCTTCCCGAGCGGCCCGGAACGCTCATCTACGGCACGCTCGGGGCCTTCGACTTCGATCGCTGGCAGCCGTTTCTCGACAACAAGGCGGAGAAAGCGGAGAAGGGCGGCAAAGCGGAAAGCGCGACGCCGGACATCCTGTCGCTCGACCTCAAGATCGGCGTGCTCGACGCCTACGGCAAGCGGGTGCACGATGTCTCGCTGCGCGCGGGGGTCGACGCCGCCGGCTGGTCGGCGAGCGTCCAGTCCGAGGAGGTGAGCGGCGACGTCTCGTACCGGAACGAAGCCGCCGGCCGTCTGATCGCGCGGCTCACGCAGCTGCGCGTGCCGGGCGATTCGCCCGGCGCCAGGGTGGAGGAGCCCGGCCGCGGCAAGCAGCTGCCGTCGCTCGATCTCATCACCGAGCGCTTCGCGTACCGCGACAAGCAGTTCGGCCGCATCGAGATCAAGGCCGAGCGCGAAGGCGACGACTGGCGCGTGGAGAAGCTCGCCATGGCGAACCCCGAGGCGACGCTCAGCGCCAAGGGCCTGTGGCGCACCGCGGCGCCTTCGACGACATCGGTGCAGTTCGAGCTCAACGCGACCGACGCCGGCGGCTTCCTCGCGCGCCTGGGCTATCCCGCCCTCGTGCTCGGCGGCAAGGCGAGAATGCAGGGCGACGTGAGCTGGAACGGCGATCCGCCGGCGATCGACTACCAGACGCTCTCGGGCGAAGTGCAGCTGCAGGCCGACGACGGGCAGTTCCTGGAGATCGACCCGGGCATCGGCAAGCTGATCTCGCTCATGAGCCTGCAGGCGCTGCCGCGGCGCCTGCAGCTCGATTTCCGCGACGTGTTCTCCAAGGGCTTCCAGTTCGACCGCATCGCCGCCGCGTCGCGCATCGAGCGCGGCCTGATGACGATCAAGGACTTCAAGATGACCGGCTCGGCGGCGGACGTCGAGATGAGCGGCGAGGTGGATCTCGCGCGGGAGACGCAGAACCTGAAGGTGCGCGTGATCCCGAGCCTCGGCGATACGGCCTCGGCGGTGCTCGCCGTCATCAATCCGCTGCTCATCTTCCCGGCGGTGATCGCGCAGCGGATCCTCAAGGATCCGCTCGGCCACATCTTCGCCTTCAACTACGACGTCAGCGGCTCCTGGGTGGACCCCAAGGTGGTGAAGACCCGCGCCGAAGCGCGTCCGGTTACCGAGCTCCAATAGAGCGGCCGCCGGCGGGGGGCATGCGCAAATTCACGATCGCGGCGGTGCAGATGGTGTCGGGACCCGAGGTCGGGCCGAACCTCGAGGCCGCGGGAGCGCTCGTCGCGGCGGCCGCTGCCGCGGGCGCGCGCCTGGTCGCGCTGCCGGAGAACTTCTACATCATCGGCCGGCACGAGGGCGACAAGGTAAAGGTGAGGGAGAAGGACGGGGCCGGTGCGATCCAGGATTTTGTCGCTTCGGCGGCGAGGAAACACGGCGTCTGGCTGCTCGCCGGCACCGTGCCCATCGAGACCGCGGATGCAAGCAGGATCCGCAGCGCGTGCCTCGTCTACGACGACGCCGGCAGGCGCGTCGCGCGCTACGACAAGATGCACGTCTTCAGGTTCGAAAGCGGCGACGAGCGCTACGACGAGGCGCGCACTGTCGAGCCGGGCGAGCGCGCGCTCGCCATCGACAGCCCGTTCGGCCGCCTGGCGCTCTCGGTTTGCTACGATGTGCGCTTTCCCGAGCTCTACCGCGGGCTGGGCGAATTCGACCTCCTATTCGTGCCTTCCGCCTTCACCGTGCCGACGGGCGCGGCGCACTGGGATACCCTGCTGCGCGCGCGGGCGATCGAGAACCAGGCCTACGTCGTCGCGCCGGCACAGGGCGGAATCCACGCTGGCGGCAGGGCCACTTATGGGCACACAATGGTCGTCGATCCCTGGGGCGAGGTGCTCGGCGTGCAGGCCAAGGGCGAAGGAATGGTACTTGCGGAAGTGGATTTGGACCTCATTAAGGAAGTAAGGGCGAAGCTGCCTGCCCTTTCCAACAGGAGAATTTCTTGATTCTAGAAACCGCTGAGCAAACCCTTCTTGCCCCGTTCGATCTCGAGACCGGCAAGCTGCAAAGGGTCTTCGGCACGCTCATGGCGCGCAAGGTCGACTACGCCGACCTGTACTTCCAGTATTCCCGCTTCGAGGGCTGGAGCCTCGAGGAGGGCATCGTCAAGTCCGGCAGCTTCAACATCGAGCAGGGCGTCGGCGTGCGCGCGGTCTCCGGCGAGAAGACCGCGTTCGCCTACTCCGACGAGATCAGCTTCAACGCGCTGGAAGACGCCGCCAAGGCCACGCGCGCGATCGCGGCCGCGGGCCAGTCGAGGCGCATCAAGTCGAACCTTTCGAAGGCGCCGGTGCCTCTCTATGCGGCGGTCGATCCGATCGCCACCCTCGACTCGGCGGCGAAAGTCGCGCTGCTCGAGAAGCTCGAGCGCAAGTGCCGCGCGCTCGATCCGCGCATCAAGCAGGTGATGGCGAGCCTGGGCGGGGAATACGAAGTGATCCTCGTCGCGCGCGCCGACGGCGGCATCGCGGCCGACGTGCGGCCGCTGGTGCGCCTCTCGGTGCAAGTGATCGGCGAGCAGGACGGGCGGCGCGAGAGCGGCTCCTCCGGCGGCGGCGGCCGGGGCGACTATTCGCATTTCACCGACGCGGCGCTCGACAGCTACGCCCGGCAGGCGGTCTCGCAGGCGCTCACCAATCTCGAATCCCGTCCGGCGCCGGCGGGCAGCATGACCGTCGTGCTCGGGCCGGGCTGGCCCGGCGTGCTGCTGCACGAAGCGGTGGGCCACGGACTCGAGGGCGATTTCAACCGCAAGGGCAGCTCGGCGTTCTCCGGCCGCCTCGGCGAGCGCGTCGCGTCGCCGGGCGTGACGGTGGTCGACGACGGCACGATGCCGGGCCGGCGCGGCTCGCTTACCGTGGACGACGAAGGCAATCCGACCCAGCGCAACGTGCTCATCGAGGACGGCGTGCTGCGCGGCTACATGCAGGACAGCCTGAACGCGCGCCTGATGAAGATGCCGGTCACCGGCAACGCGCGGCGCGAGTCGTTCGCGCACATGACGATGCCGCGCATGACCAAGAAGGGTCTCTACGCCACCAATTTCGGCGGCGGGCAGGTGGACATCACCAGCGGCAAGTTCGTGTTCTCGGCGGCGGAGGCTTTCATGATCGAGGACGGCAAGGTGACCTATCCGGTGAAGGGCGCGACGCTCATCGGCAACGGCCCGGACGTGCTGACGCGCGTGGCGATGATCGGCAACGATCTCGCGCTCGACTCCGGCATCGGCACCTGCGGCAAGGAAGGCCAGAGCGTGCCGGTCGGCGTCGGCCAGCCGACGCTGAGGATCGATGGACTGACAGTGGGTGGCACGGCTTAAAGGCAGGCGGCACCGCCTGAGTTTCACTTAGGGAGGAATAAATGAAAACAATCATTGCGGCTATCCTGCTTGCCTTCATGAGCGCGAGCTTCGCCGACACGCCCAAGATCGTCATGGAAGAGTTCATGGTGCCTTCGTCGGACGCGGGCATCCAGCTCTACGTGCGCAACAAGCATCCGCAGGGCGTGCAGAAGTTCGCCGCCGACAAGATCCTGCTCTACGTGCACGGCGCGACCTATCCCTCGGAAACCGCTTTCGATCTGCGGCTGAACGGCCTCTCGTGGATGGACTATATCGCCCAGCACGGCTACGACGTGTACCTCGTCGATCTGCGCGGCTACGGCCGCTCGACCCGGCCGCCGGAGATGGACCATCCCGCCGAGCATGGCGAGCCGAGCGTGCGCACCGCGACCGGCGTCAAGGACGTCGGCTCGGCGGTGGAGTTCATCCTGAAGCGCCGCGGCGTGCAGAAGATCAACCTGCTCGGCTGGTCCTGGGGCACGTCCCTCATGGGCTGGTACACCGCGCAGAACAACGACAAGGTGCACAAGCTCGTGCTCTACGCGCCGCAATGGATCCGCAACGCGCCGGCGCTCACCGATTCCGGCGGCAAGCTCGGCGCGTACCGCAGCGTGTCGCGCGACGCGGCGAAAGGCCGCTGGCTCACCGGCGTCCCGGAAAACAAGAAGGCCGATCTCATCCCCGCGGGCTGGTTCGACGCCTGGGCCGACGCGACGTTCGCGACCGACCCGGTGGGCGCGAAGCAGACGCCGCCGGTGCTGCGCGCGCCCAACGGCGTGGTGGCCGACGGGCGCGAGTTCTGGGGCGCGGGCAAGGCGCTGTACGACCCGGCGCAGATCCGCGTGCCGACCTTCCTCGCGCACGCCGAGTGGGACGCGGACCTGCCGAGCTACATGCTGCATGCCTACTTCGCGAAGCTCGCCAACGCTCCGTACAAGCGCTACGTGGAGATCGGCGAGGGCACGCATACCGTCATCATGGAAAAGAACCGCATGCAGCTTTTCCAGGCGGTGCAGCAGTTCCTCGACGAGAACCTCGAGCCCAGCCTGTAGCCGGCATGAGCGCTAACGCGGCCGGGCTGCGGGCGAACAGCACGCGTTTCGCCGGCGGCGCCGGCGACATCGCCGCGCTGATCCCCGACGGCGCGCTGGTCGCGATGCCGCCGGACTACTCCATGCCTGCCATGGAGGTGGTTCGTTGCCTGATCAGAAAAGGATCCAGAAATCTGAGGCTGCTCGGCACGCCCGTTCTCGGCATGTGCGCCGATCTTCTCATCGGCGCGGGCTGCGTCGCCGAGGTCGAGACGAGCGCCGTGTCCCTCGGCGAGGCGGGACTCGCGCCGCGCTTCACCGAGGCCGTCGAAAAAGGCGAGCTCAAAGTCAGGGACGCCACCTGCCCGGCCATCCACACCGCGCTGCAGGCGACCGAGAAGGGCGTGCCTTTCATGCCTCTTCGCGGCGTCTTGGGTTCCGACTTGACGAAAAACAGAGATGACTGGAAGGTTCTGCAGAATCCCTTCTCGTCGGCGGAAGACGAAATTCTCTATGTAAAGGCGATCTCCCCGGACGTCGCGCTGTTCCATGCGCGCTGGGCGGACGAGGCCGGCAACGTCTGGATCGGCCGGCGCAAGGAGCTCGCGACCATCGCCCACGCGGCGAAGCAGACCTTCGTTACTTTCGAAGAGCAGCGCCCGGGTGACATGCTCGACGACGAGCTGCTCGCGCCAGGCGTGCTCTCGTCCGTCTACGTCAGCGCCGTGGCGCCGGCGCTGCGCGGCGCCTGGCCGCTCGGCGCGCCCGGCATGTACGACATCGACGACGCGCACCTCGCGCTCTACGCGAAGGCGGCGAAGACGCGCGAGGGCTTCCGGCGCTACCTGGACGAGTTCGTCTTCAAGCCCGCGGCCGCCTGAGCGCAGGCCCGAGCCAGGGATGGAGTCTCAGGGCGCGACGTCGACGCCTTTCAGCCCGGCGCGCTCGATCGCCGCGGCGAGCCGCCCCGAGGCGCGCACGGTCTCGAGCGCGCGGTTCACTTCCTCGAGCAGCGCGCGCTGGCCCTTGGCGACGACGACCGCCTGCTCGACGCCGTAGAAGTTATCCGGGAAAAGGCGCAGGTCCGGCACGCGCGCCGCGAGCTCCGACAGCCGCTGGCGATTGGCCGCGTAGGCATCGATCTCGCCGGAGCGCAGCATCTGCACCGCCTTGTCGAGATCGCCGCCCGGATTGCGCGTGAGCGCCGCCTGCTTCAGGGCGCGCGTGAGGAACAGATCGCCGGCGTCGCGCGTCGCCACGCCGATGCGCACGCCCGCGCGATCGACGTCCGCGACCGAGCGCAGCGGCGAGCGCTCGAGCACCGCATAGGTGTTCTGCGCGAGCGCGTAGGTGCGCGAGAAATCCAGCTCCGCGGCGCGCGCCGGGTCGAAGGCGAGAAAGCCGATGTCCGCCTCGCCCTTCTTCATCGTCTCGATCACCCCGGCCGCGCCCGGCGCGCCGGCGATGCGCAGCGGCACGCGCAAGCGGCGCGCCAGCTCCTGCGCGATCTCGGCGGCGGGCCCGCTCACCTCGCCGGTCTTCGGATCCGCGGCCGCCTGCACCGGGTTCGACGCGATGAACACCGCGCGCAAGACGCCCGCCGGCGCGTACCTGAGCTCGGGCGGGCCGCCTTCGTTCTGCGCCTGCGCGCGGCTCGGCCGGACGCCGATTCCGGGGGTCATCGCACCGAGCGCCGCGATCGAGGCGCCCTTGACGAACGTGCGGCGTGTCATCATGCGGACCTCCAGGGATTGGAATAATCCGGATACTAAAGGAGGAGGTCCAGATGGCAAACCAATCCGGCGCGTCGGCCAGCCAGGACGTGGTCCTGCTCCTCGGGCGCGTCGCGCTCGGGGCGATCTTCGTGAAAAGCGGCCTGCAGAAGCTGATGGCGCTCGGCGCGTTCGCCGCCAGCCTCGCCGGGCGCGGGGTTCCGCAATCGGAGATGTGGGCGGTGATCGGCGCGACGGTCGAGTTCGTCGGCGGCCTCCTGATCGTCGCGGGATTCAGGACGCGCGATGCCTCGCTGCTCATGATCCTGTTCGTGATCGTCGCCACCGGGATCTCGCACCGCTACTGGGAATTCGCGGACGCCGCGCGGCGCCTTCAGGAGAGCCAGTTCTTCAAGAACCTCTCGATCATCGGCGGTTTCCTGCTGCTCGCCGCGACCGGCTCCGGCCGGTTCGGCTTCGACGCGCTGCTGCGGCGTCGCAAGTAGTTTCGGCGCCCGGGTCAGGCCCCCGGAGCTTCGGGCTCCGCGAGCGCGGCCGTCACGGCCCGCGCCGGGTGACGAGCGTCAGAAACTCCTCGCGCGTCGCGAGATGGTCGCGGAACACGCCCAGCACCGACGAAGTGACCATGGTCGAGTTCTGCTTCTCCACGCCGCGCATCATCATGCACAGGTGGCGCGCCTCGATCATCACGCCGACGCCCTTCGCGTCGATCTTCTCCATGATCACCTGCGAGATCTGCTCGGTCAGGCGCTCCTGCAGCTGCAGCCGGCGCGCGTACACGTCCACCAGCCGCGCGAGCTTGCTCACGCCGAAGACTTTCCCGTTCGGCAGGTAGCCGATGTGGCAGCGGCCGAAGAAGGGCAGCATGTGGTGCTCGCACATGCTGTAGACCTCGATGTCCTTGACGATCACCATGCCGCCCGTGTTCTGGGTGAAGAGGGCTTCGTTGATCACCTTGTCGGGATTGCTGCGGTAGCCCTGGGTGAGAAAGCTCATCGCCTGGGCGACCCGCAGCGGGGTCCTCACCAGGCCCTCGCGCTCCGGGTCCTCGCCGAGCTCGACGAGCAGCTGGCGCACGAGCGCTTCGATTTTTCCGAGGTTCGGTTCCATGGGGGACGGTCTCCGGGGTGGGGGGTAATATAAAGCAACTATGCGAAATCTCGTGCGTGCCGCCGCGGCAGGGCTGCTGTGCCTGCTTGCGGCGCTCGCGCAGGCCCAGGGCGCCTATCCGCCGAAGCCGCAAGGCGCGTATCCCTCCAAGGCGATCCGCTTCATCGCGCCGTTTCCTCCAGGCGGATCGAGCGACGTGCTGTGCCGCATCCTCGGGCAGAAGCTCTCCGAGCTCGTCGGGCAGCCGGTGGTGGTCGAGAACCGCGCCGGCGCGAGCGGCAACATCGGCCACGAGTACGCTGCGAGGCAGCCCGCCGACGGCTACACGCTGGTGCTGTCGAACAATGCCGCGCTCGCGATCAACCCGCACCTCTTCAAGCGCCTGGGCTTCGATCCGCATGGCGATTTCGCGCCGGTGGCGATGGTGGCGAGCGCGGGCCAGGTGCTGGTCGTGCATCCGTCGGTGCCGGCCGCCAGCGTGCGCGAGCTGATCGCACTCGCGAAAGCGAAGCCGGGCGCGCTGCACTTCGGCTCCGGCGGCAAGGGCATTCCCTCGCACATCGCCGGGGAAAACTTCAAGGTCGCCGCCGGGGTCGCGATCGTGCACGTTCCCTACAAGGGCACGGTGCAGGCCGTCGCCGACCTCGTCGGCGGCCAGGTACAGCTCGTGTTCTCCGACATGGTCCCGGCGATCCCGCACATCAGGGCCGGCAAGCTGCGGGCGCTCGCTGTCACGAGCGGCGAGCGCTCGGCGGCGCTGCCGGAGGTGCCGACCATGGACGAGGCGGGCCTGCCCGGCTTCCGCTCGGCGGTGTGGTGGGCGGTGCTCGCGCCGAAGGGCACGCCCGCGGACATCGTCGCGCGCCTCAACGCAGACTTCGGCCGCATCGTCGGGATGCCCGACGTCAGGGAGAAGTACGCTTCGCTCGGCGTTTCCACCGAGCACAGCACCCCGCAGCAAGTGACCGAGAAGATCCGCTCGGACACGCAGGAGTTCGCGAGGATCCTGAAGGCCGCCGGCGTCGAGGCGGAATAGAGGCAGGTGACGAGCCGGAGAATCTGAAAAAGAACGACATGGAAGGCCAACCGGGTCTCCCAAGAGGGTCGGCGATGCGCTATAAACGAAGGGTCGGGAAGGGGGGCGGCCGTGAAAATAAGCAGCAAGCTGGGCGCTGGATTCACGGTCGTGATCGCGGCCATGCTCGGCATCTCTGCGCTCTCGCTGGTCATGCTGACGCGGCTGACGCATGAATGGACGCAGATGTCGGCCGTGCTCTCGAAGCGAAGCGAGACCATGGTCAAAGCCTCCACCCACCTCAGCAACGCCACCCTGCACTTCAAGAATTTCATCTTCCACGGCAGCGACTACGCCGACCAGTTCAAGGCCGAGCTCGATGCGATGGACAAGCTGATGGGGTCCTATCGCCAGCTGGGCGAGCTGAGCCAGCAAGAGCTCGTGATGCTCGACGGGATCGGCACTTTCACCCGGCAGTACCGTGAAAACATGGAGGAGGTGGTCAAGAGACGCACGCCAAAAGCGGATCTGATCATGCTCGACATGACCTCCGCGGGCGACGAAAAGCTGCTGGGCTCGGTCCTCGAGAAGCTCACGCAGACGAGCAACGAGCGGGCGCAGCTCGCCGCGGTGGAGATAAACCGGCTGATCGAGAACGGGCGCAGGTGGTTGATCGCCGCGGCGCTCGGGGCGCTCGGTCTGGCGGTCGCGACCGCCGTGTCCCTCGCGCGCTCGATCACGAGGCCGCTCGCCGAATCGATCCGCGTGGCCGACCGCGTGGCGGCGGGCGATTTGACGGGCCGGCTGGCGGCGGGCGGCAACGACGAGACCGGTCAGCTGATGCTCGCGCTGCAGGGCATGAACGCGGGGCTGACGCGCATCGTGGGCGAGGTCCGCACGGGCGCGCATTCCATCAAGGACGCGGTATCGCAGCTGGTTTCCGGCCACGACGATCTGTCGCAGCGTACCGAGGCGCAAGCCGGGTCGCTGGAGGAGGCGAGCTCGAGCATGGAGGAATTCTCCGCGAGCGTGAGAGAGGCGGCGGACAGCGCCCGCAAGGCGGACGAGCTCGCGCGCGGCGCCGCGACGGCCGCGGAGCAGGGGAACCGCGCCATGAGCCAGGTGGTCGGCAGCATGCAGGCGATCAGCGCCACGTCGAAGAAGGTCTCCGACATCACCGGCGTCATCAACTCGATCGCCTTTCAAACGAATATTCTGGCGCTCAACGCCGCGGTCGAGGCCGCCCGGGCGGGGGAGCAGGGCCGCGGCTTCGCGGTGGTCGCGAGCGAAGTGCGCGGCCTCGCCCAGCGCTGCGCGGAGGCGGCGAAGGAGATCAAGGCGCTGGTCGGGGACTCGACCCACGAGGTCGAGCAGGGCTCGCAGTTCGTGGCGCAGGTAAGCGAGAGCATGGCCGGCATCGTGTCTCAGGCAAAGCAGGTGAGCGGGCTGATCGCCGGAATTTCGCGCGCTTCCAAGGAGCAGAGCGAAGGCATCGGCCAGGTGACGCAAACCGTCGCCCATCTCGAGCAAGTGACGCAGCAGAACGCCGCCCTCGTCGAAGAGGCGACGGCCGCCACCAACGCCCTGGCCGAACAGGCCGAGCGCCTGGCGCAAGCGGTCTCGGTGTTCCGGCTCGCCGAAGACGCCGCGGTTGATCGCGCGCCCGATGAACCGTCCGAGCCGGATCCATCGGCGCTGCTCACGCAGCGCGCGCTTTCGTAGCGGCCAAGGGCTCTAGGCGGGAATGATGCCCCGAGAGCGCGCGTTCGCTAAGGGTTTCCCCGGGCTCCTCTAAGGAAACCCCCGAGTGAATTTCGACACCTTTTCATAGCGCCGCTGCGCATTTTTCACAGCACACTCGTTCACAGACAGATCGCGTTTCCCTCCGCATAATCGCAACTGTATTTGGCATCGCTGTAAAGGGCACACCCGTCGAAAGGCGGGGTCGCAAAGCCTCCGGTCTGACGGACCCTTGAGGGTCCCAGATAGCGGGGTTACCAGTGTGAGCCGCGCCCGGTGCGTGACTTGCACGCCGCGCGCGGCTTTTTGCTGCGCGCGACTGGTCGCGCAGTTCCCTTTCAGCGCCACAGGCTCTGGGAGGGAATATGTTCAAGCACCAGCAGCGCGCAGTCCTCGGTTTCGCGGCCCTCGTCCTGGCGGGCCTTTCGGGATGCGCCATCATGGATTCGCACGAGCGGGTCGCCGGCTGGCCAGAGCTGAAGATCGTCGAGCACCACGTGAGCAACCAGGAAATGCGCGACCGCTGCGCCCGTTACGTGGGGCCGCTCATGTCGCCGCAGGGCTGCACCGTGTTTTTCCTCGACCAGCGCGAAGCCCATATCTACGTCAGCAAGGATTTCCCGTCGCCGGCCGTGCTCGCGCACGAGCGGCTCCATGCCGCCGGCTACGACCACGTAGGGTCGGTCGGCATGCAGACCATCGTGAGGGACTGGAAAGCGCGCAACCAGGTCGCCGCCGGCCCCGAGGCTTTCGATTCGAAGTAGACTTCCTCCCCACCAGGGAGGGAGCGATGGCCAACCGCAGGGAATTCTTGCAGAACGCCGCGGGCGCGATGGCCGGCGTCGCCTTCGTCGGCTGCGGGCTCATGGGCGTGGCGCCGGCAAAGGCGCAGCCGCGCCGGCGCGAGGTCGTGGTGAACGGCCGGCGCGTGAAGACCGTCGACGTGCACGCGCATTGCGCGGTGCCCGAGGCGATGGCGCTGCTGGGCATCAAGCTGAATCCGCAGACGCTGCTCATGTCGCAGACGCAGGACCGCATCCGCGCGATGGACGAGCAGGGCATCGACGTCGAGGCGCTGAGCATCAACGCCTTCTGGTACAAGGCCGACTACGAGGTCGCGCGCCAGCTCATCAAGATGCAGAACGACAAGCTGGCCGAGATCTGCGCAGCGCAGCCGGATCGCTTCGTCGCCTTCGCCACGGTCGCGCTGCAGCACCCGGAGCTCGCCGCCGAGCAGCTCGTGTACGCGGTGAAGAAGCTCGGCCTGCGCGGCGCCTCGCTCGGCGGCAGCGTCGACGGCCTGGAGCTCGCCGATCCGAAGTTCCACCCGTTCTGGGCGAAAGTCGAGGAGCTCGGCGTGCTGGTCTTCATCCATCCGCAGGCCACGGGCATGGGCCCCGATCTGCGCGGCAGGCTGCAGGGCAATGGCGGCCTGGAGAACGTCATCGGCAACCCGCTCGAGACCACGATCGCGCTTTCGCACCTCATCTTCGAGGGCACGCTCGACCGCTTCCCCGGCCTCAAGATCTGCTCGGCGCACGGCGGCGGCTACCTGCCCTCGTACGCGGGGCGCTCGGACGCCGGCTGCGTCACCTTCCCCGACCGCTGCCCCAGGCCGCTGAAGAAAAGGCCGACCGAATACCTGAAGCAGCTCTACTTCGACTCGCTGGTGTTCACGCCGGAGGCGCTGCGCCACCTCATCGCCGAGACCGGCTCGAGCCGGATTATGATGGGCACGGACTATCCGTTCCCGTGGACGCGCACCTCGGTCGACCACATCCTCGGCACCCCGGGCCTGAGCGATGCCGAGCGCGCGGCGATACTCGGCGAGACGGCCGCGAAGCTGCTCGGCATCAAGTAGCAGGCGTCGCCGGGTGGATTTCTCGCGCGAGGAGCTTCTCGCCTGCACGATCGCGCGCCTCATCGGCGACGCGGGCCACGTCGCCGTCGGTGCCGCTTCGCCGATTCCCGCGGCAGGGGCATTTCTTCTAAAAGCAAAGAATCAAAAATTGAGAATCTCCTTGCTTCAAAAGAGGCAAGGCAACCCCTTCACGGAAGGCTCGCGCGAGCTCTTCGACCTCGCGGGGCAGGGGCGCATCGACGTCTTCTTCCTCGGCGGCGCGCAGATCGACGGCGAGGCGAACATCAACCTCGTGCAGGCGGAAGGGCGGCGCTTTCCGGGGTCCTTCGGCTCCGCCTTCATGTATTTTGCTTCTCGTAAAACGATATTGTTCCGGGAAGAGCACTCCCGCCGCGTCCTCGTCCCCAAGGTGGATTTCATCTCCGCCCCCGGCTGGAGCCCGCCCGGAGTCGAGCGCCGCGGCGGCCCGGCCGCGCTCCTCACCGGCAAGGCGCTTTTCTCCTGGCAGCCGGAGCGCCGCCGCTTTCGGCTGGAGAGCTTTCATTTCAGCGCGGGCATCGAAGAGATCCGGGCCGACACCGGCTTTGATTTTGATTCTGATTCTTCGGTCAAAAGCACCCCGGCGCCCTCGGCCGAGGACCTCGCTCGCCTGCGCGGCCAGGTCGCTCAGACCATGGCCGCCGACTACCCGGATTTCGCAAGGCGGGTATGGGGCCAAATCCCGGGCGGCAGGAATAAACTAGCGCCATGAACGCCCCCGAGAAGATGAAGCAGTACGACCGCACGACGCAGGATGTCGGCAACATCGTGCTCCTCGAGCACTACAACTGCATGGTCAGCGACCAGCGCCTGGCGACGCTCTTCTACATCGTCGGCCTGGGCGGCACGCGCGACCCGTACCTCTTCCCCGGCCTGGAGAACATGTGGGCCAACTTCGGCCGCACCCAGGTGCACATGCCCAGCCGCGGCGCTCACCCGAAGGCGGAGGTCCTGCGCGGCACCGCCGGCTTCGTCGTGCCGGATCTCGAGCTGCTGAAGAAGCGGCTCGACTACGCGGGCAAGGAGATGCAGCGCGTCATGCCGGAGGTTCCCAGCAAATTTTCATTCAAGGTGAAATCCGATTGCGTCGAAGCCACCGACCCCTTCGGCACGCGCGTGCGCTGCCACGCGCCGTCGCCCGAGTTCGGCCGCACCGAGCTCGGCCTGGTCTACGTCGATTTCGACGTGCCGCCGGAGACCGCCGAAGGCATCGCCCGCTTTTACAGGGAGATCATGAAGGCGCCGGCGAGCGCGCAAAAGGGCCGCGCCAGCGTGAAGATCGGGAAGGACCAGAATCTCCACTTCACGGAAACGAAGACGCCGCTTGCGGAATACGACAACCACCACATCCAGGTCTACATCGCCGACTTCTCCTCGCCCTACAAATGGCTGAAGGCGCGCGAGCTCATCAACATGGAGACCGACC
>WNFL01278687.1_pt3 | contig 22272 bp, 12 predicted proteins | sample 5400361 | NCBI WGS metagenome assembly WNFL01 (sample SAMN13153351, study PRJNA577476) | soil metagenome | isolation source: 40 cm soil on Douglas fir-dominated hillslope | place: USA:California | collected 2013-09-17
TGACGTCGAAGTGCTTCAGCGGCCCGATCACGTGGAACTCGCTGGGCCCGTTCATCGTGTGGTACACCTCGGGGTTCGCGGCGAGACCAGCGAAACAGCGGTCCAGCCAGTCGGGATAGGGCCGCACCCGGCAGACGTGCCGGTCATAGAAGGCGATCATGGTGGTCTGGTACTCGTCGCTGTCCGTGCTGCCGGCTGCCTCGTGCCGCCTGAGCACCTCGTCTACGGCAGGCGGCAGCTCGGCGCGCAGCCTGGCCAGTTCGGTCAGCCAATACGGAACGCTGGCCGGCGACGACTCGACCAGCAGGCTGACCAGCCCGGCCGGCTTGGTGATCGCGTAGGCCATCCCGAGCATGCCACCCCAGGAGTGACCGAGCACATGGCAGCGATCGAGGCCAAGTTCCTCGCGGACGGCCGCGAGTTCGGCCAGGTACAGCTCGGTGGTCCACATCGACGTGTCGTGCGGCTCGGTGATGGCCGAGTTCCCGCAGCCGAGCTGGTCGTAGCAGACGACGCGGCGGCCGTCACCGGCCAGATCCTGATACGGCTCCATGTGATGCCAGGTCGCGCCCGGCCCACCGTGCAGGCAGAGCAGCGGGAACTTCCCCGGCTCTTCGGACTCCCCCGTCACCCGGTACCAGGTCCGGTAACCGGCGAACGACAGATAACCCTCCCTGGCAGGCAGATCGTTACTCATGTCCCACTCCGGTCCAGTCGGCCATAGACGTCCACTAAGCCTTATTTCAGCACAATCGCGCGGCGCTCGTCTCGCCCCCGGGTGGCGTGTAGCCGCGCGCCAGCGCCATAGTCGCGTGATCACGGACACTTGCCGGCGGAGCGAGCGGAAAGATGTCCGTGATCACGACGGTCCGCCGCCCGCCGGCTCACAGACGCGGATCCACGGGCTCGGATTCCAGCGCGAGAACCGCGAAGACGCACTCGTGCACTCGCCAGAGCGGCTCGCCCCGGGCGGCTCGATCAAGTGCCTCGAGACCGAGCGCGTACTCGCGCGAGGCCAGTGAGCGCTTATGACCCAGACCACGCGTGCGCAGCCGATCCAGATTGGCGGGCTCGGCGTAGTCGGGGCCGTAGATGATCCGCAGGTACTCGGGCCCGCGCACCTTGAGGCCAGGCTGGACCAGCCCTCGGCGGCCGCGGACCAGGTTCGCGGCCGGCTTGACCACCATCCCCTCGCCGCCAGCGGCCGCCATTTTCTCCCACCAAGAGGTCGCGGCTGCGGTTGAGGCCGGATCAGTCGTGTCGGCGAACATCCTGCGGGTCGGTGCGACGAGCCCGGGATCGGCGTCAACCAGGCGGTCGGCGATGGCCAGGTGCCAGGAATGCGGCCGGTCGGAGTAGGTCGAGCCATCCGTCGCGAGCAGCTGGAACGGGGCAATCCTGACGCCATCGAGCCCGTCGGTGGGCCAGCAGTAGCGCCGGTAAGCCGTAATGAAGGCCTCCGCGTTCGCAGCCCGTGCCCTGGTGCGCTCGAGCAGCGCCGCCACATCCAGGCCTGCGGCGGCGGCCTGCTCCATAGCGCGGACGGCCGCCGGCAGCGCCCTGCGTGCCGCCGCTCCTACCGCCGCGTACTGCGTCTTGAGCAGGTCCTCCGCCTTGACGCTCCACGGCATCAGCTCGGCATCGAGCAGCAGCCAGCCGGTGTCAAGTTCGTCGAATAGACCGGCCGCCTCAGCGGCGGCGCGGAGCCTCGCAAGGAACTCCTCTCCCAGCCCAGGTCCGAAGAACGCCCGCCCGGTCCTGGTCCAGACGGCGCCGGTCTCGGCGGCTGCCGCGCCGAAGCGATTGCGCGCGGCACCGGCGGCACCGGCGGCACGGCAGATCAGCGCGACCGCGCGGGACCCCATGTGCTTCTCCTCGCACACGACCGCGTCCACGCCCTCGGACCGATACGCGTCGAACGCCTGGTCAGGATGCTCGAGCAGGCCTGGCCTGACCGACGTCGCGACCGGACTCATCGTCGGCGGTAGGTAAATAATCCAGCGCGGGTCGATCGCGAACCTGCTCATCACCTCGAGCGCCGCGGCCGCGTTGTCCTCCCTGACCGTGATCCGCCCGGCCCGCGATGTCTGCACCGTGCGGCGGCCGGTCACGTCGCCAAGGTCGAGCAGGCCGGGATCACGGCCCGCGGTCGGACTGGCCGCCGGCGCCGACTCCGCGCCGGCACCACCCGACACGGCGGGTGCCGCGCTGGGAGCCGGGAAGGGCCTGGCCGGCTCGTAGTACACCCTGGCGGCCGGTACCGAGACCAGGTCGCGCTCGGGATAGCGCAGCGCCGTGAGCCGGCCGCCGAACACGCAGCCGGTATCCAGGCACAGCGTCCCGTTCACCCACTCAGGGGCTGGCACCGGGGTGTGGCCGTACAGCACCATCGCCTTGCCGCGGTACTCGCTGGCCCACGGGTAACGAACAGGCAGCCCGAATTCGTCGGTCTCTCCGGTCGTCTCGCCGTACAGGCAGAACGAGCGTACCCGGGCAGATGCCCGGCCCTGGAACCGCTCGGTCAGGCCAGCGTGGCTGACGACCAGCTTCCCGCCATCGAGCACATAGTGGGAGATCAGCCCGTCGAGGAACGACTCGACCTCGGCCCTGAACCCGTCAGGTTCCGCGTCCAGCTGGGCCAGCGACTCGGCCAGCCCGTGCGACACCTGGACGTTGCGGCCGCGCAGCGCCCGGAGCAGCTTGCTCTCGTGGTTGCCTGGCACGCAGAACCCGTCGCCGTCGGCGACCATGCCCATGACCAGGCGGAGCACGGCAGGGGTGTCGGGTCCGCGGTCGACCAGGTCGCCGAGGAAGACCGCCCGCCGCCCGCCCGGGTGCCGCGCCCCGGTGGGCCGCCCTTCGCCATCGCACGCCACGTCGTAGCCGAGGTCGGCAAGGAGCGCCTCGAGCTCAGCCCGGCAGCCGTGGACGTCGCCGATGACATCGAAGGGACCGGTCTGGTCCCGCAGGTCGCTGAAGAGCCTCGTCCTTGTCACCAGAGCCGCGCTGACCTCGGCCTCCGACCTGAGTACATGAACCCGCCTGAAGCCCTCCTTCTGCAGCCCGCCCAGCCCGCGCCGCAGCTGATCGCGCTGGCGTCGGATCACCTGCGCTCCGAAGGGCCGTTCGGCCCTGGTGGCGTTCCGGCTGACGCAGACCCGCTCGGGCAGGTCAAGCACGACGGCAACGGGAAGGACGTCCTGCTCGTGCGCCAGCCTGAGCAGCTGCTTGCGGCTGTCCTGCTGCACGTTGGTCGCGTCGATGACGGTGAGCCGGCCGGCCGCGAGCCGTTTGGACGCGATGAAGTGCAAGAGATCGAACGCGTCTTTGGTGGCTGACTGGTCGTTCTCGTTGTCGGCGACCAGCCCCCGGCAGAAGTCGCTGGAGATCACCTCGGTCGGCGCGAAATGCGCGCGCGCGAACGTCGACTTTCCCGCGCCGCTCGCGCCGATCAGCACGACGAGGCTCAGCTCAGGTACGTCGATCACGCGCCCGCCGGGCGCAGGCTGGCTCGCGGCCGTTGTCCTCGGCTCGGGCTCGCTGATCACGCGCTCACCCGCTCGGGCCGCGGCTCCCTGCGGGTGAACACCGCCATCTGGGTCGGCGGCCCGACCTCCGGGTCATCCGGGCCGACGGGCAGGAACCTGACATCGTAGCCGCGCTCGCCAGCCACCCGCCCGGCCCAAGCGGCGAACTCGCCGCGGGCCCACTCGAAGCGGTGATCGCGATGCCGCATCGCGCCCGGCGCCAGAAACTCGAACCTGACGTTGTACTCGCTGTTCGGCGTCGTGACCACGACATGCCCGGGTGCCGCCTCGGCGAAGACCGTGCGCTCAAGCGCGGACAGTCGCGGCAGGTCAATGTGCTCGATGACCTCCATCAGCACGACTGCGTCCAGGCCAGCCAGCCGCTGGTCCCGGTAGGTCAGCGACGTCTGGACCAGCTTGATCCGCTCGCGCTGGCGCGGCGGCATCTGGTCGAGCCGCAGGCGCCGCTCGGCGATATCGAGCGCCCGCGATGAGACGTCGGCAGCAATGATCTCGGTGAATGCCTGGTCGGCGAGAAGAGCGGCGGTCAGCTCACCCTCGCCACAGCCGGCGTCGGCCACTCGGCGCGCGCCCGCCGCTCGCAAGACGGCAAGGACCGCGCCCCGGCGCTGCTCGGCCAGCGGGACCGGCGGCTCCGCCGCGTCCTGGTCCTTGTCCTGGTCCGCCGGGACCGCGTTGTCGAACGATCCGGGGTCCGCGTCGTCGACCTCGGCCAGCCTGGCCAGCGCTGAGTTGTACAGGCTCGACCGGTGCGCCAGGTAGCGGCGGGTGATGAGCGCCCTCTCGGGGTGCCCGGCGAGCCAGCCTCCACCCGCCCTGACCAGCTTGTCGACCTCGTCGGTGCTGACCCAGTAATGCTTGCCGTCGTCGAGGACGGGGAGCAGCACGTAGAGGTGGTTGAGGGCGTCGGCCAGCCGCATCCGGCCGGACAGGCGCAGGTCGAGGTAACGCGAGTCGCCCCAGGCCGGGAACGCCTCGTCCAGTGCGATCGTCGTGGCCGCAACCTGCCAGCCGAGCGGCTCGAATAGCCGCCTGGCCAGGTCAGGACCGCCGCGGCAGGGCAGCACGGGCACGCCAAGCTCGAGCGGGATCGCGCTCGCGGCCAGTTCAGGCTTGGCCTGGCAACGCCCGGTCATGGCCGTCTTGAACACTCGCGACATCGCGACCGCGAGCAGGCTCGACGCGGCGTAGGGCCGGTCGTTGACGTACTGCCCGAGACTGAAGCCCTCGCCGCCGTCCGGGCCGCGATGCCCGCGGACCAGGCCGACGGGATCGGTTTCCAGCAGCAACGCGGCCGTACACCTCGTCGGAGTCGCCTCTGGATAGAAGACGTGCGCCGTCCCGCCGGAGACTTCGAACGCCTGAACCCGCGCCGGGTTCTTGTGCAGCAAATACCCCAGGTCGGTCGCCGGCCAGGGCACCGTCACCGCACCAGCCCGAACGCCGACGCCCTCAGGCTCCGCATCGCCTGCGGGCCGTCCGCCCGTTGTCGTGATCGTCAACAGCACGTCGACATCCTGCCGGACAAAGTTCAGAATCGTTGACTCAATTTAACGTTTTACGCCTTTTGCCTGGCCAGTCGCAGCTCGCCCAACCGGCCGCCACCTGACTTCACACGGCTTGGGTAACACCAAATCGGGCAACTCTGGCGCTCGTGTGACTGCAATCCGTGCGAAGTGACCTAGTCGGCCGGCGGGCTATCGGTGGCTATACTCACGGGTACAACAAACGCCACGAAGCGGGCATTTTCGCCGCCTACATCGTGGCGTGGCTTGTCGCGGAAGTGACGTGGGCACCTCCAACAATGCTCAAGCCGTAACTTGAGCACTCTTGGAGGTGGCGGGAATCGAACCCGCGTCCTTCAGTACCTCACCAGGGCTTCTCCGGGCGCAGCCTGCTCTGCTTTTCTCAGCCCCGGCGGTCACACAGGCAAGCCACCGACAGGCTCAGTCGCTGTTAAGTGTCCCGATTAGCCCCGCGACCGGGCTAAGCGGTGGATCCTCCTAGCTGACGCCAGGCACCGGGTCGGAGGACCTCCCGGACTGACGGTCTCGAAACTCGCTTAGGCAGCGAGAGCGAGACTAGTGCGCGTTGACTTGGCACTTATCGTTTGCGGCAACGGGATTTGCGAGGTCATCACCGCAACCCTCGGCCCGCTTCCCCTGGATCAACTACCGAAGTCGAAACCAGTCACCCCCTATGCAGTTTTCACTGATCATACTCACTGGCGCACGGGCGGAACCAACCCGCGGCCATGGCGAATCTCAGCCTAGGTAGAACATCAGCCTTCCTTGTGGCATTCCGCACCGGGAGCGGTAGGCCAAGCAGGCACACGATCCGGGGCATGAAGAAACCCCTGCGGGCGCTGGCGGTGGCCGAAGACGCGCCCGCAGGGGTTATGACCGGCAGGGTCGGGGCCGGTCTCAATGGCCCGGGCCTCCCCCGAGATGAGGTCCGGTTCTCATCATGACGGCTGGGCCGCAACCCCCCAAGCGGCAGACCAGCCTCACTATGTAAGACGCCACAGTGTCGCGGCTTGGTTGCTCCCCGTGACGAATTTCCGTGACAATCTCGTCCCGACTTCGCTCTGAAGGCCACCCCGACAGCCCGCGTTAGGCGTTCGTGGTCCCGAGATTGCCGACCAGGACCAGGCAGCGACCCCAGCGGAAACCCGGAAGATACCGGGATTACTAGCTCGCCGGGAGAAACTCGGCGAAGTCACGGGCCACCAGGACGGCCGGGTCAAACGCCGTCGATCGCGAGAGCGCGACGACGGCGAACGCCACCCCGCCACGGAACCCGACAAACCAGACGGTTTTCACCTTGTGGTGCCCCACCAGCGGTGCCGTGCCCACCTGTCCGTACAGTTTCTCACCGGGCAACCGCGCCGCCTGGGCCGCGCCCGACTTGACCGGGCCGGCCATCAGCTGTTGCAGCTGGCTGATGACATGGTTCTTGAACCTGACCGGCAACTTATCGCCCGATGTCAGTGTCGGACCGGATGGGCTGGTCACGATGGACGGTGGGTGCCAGGACCCCGACTCGACGACTCCGGCGGCAAGCGCCATGTCCAACGGGCTGACCAGCACCGTGCCGGTCCCGATGGAGTCGGCGGCCGTCTCGCCCAGGCTACCTGGCTTCTGGATGCTGCCGATGAATGGCGACGGCCGCAGCGGCAGCCGCCATGGGACGCCTATTCCGAACTGCCCGGCCGCGGTCGAGAGCTCGGCCGGATTCAGCAAGCGCGCCAGTTCGGTGAAGGCGGTGCTGCAGGCATGCGCGAAGTCGACGCTGAACCGTTGCTTGAGCCTGGGCACCGGCGGGATATTGACAAAGTTCTGCCCGCCGACGCGGCTCGGCTGCCAGCAGGGAATGCGAGAGTTCGCGCCGATTCGGCCCTTCGACAAGAGGGCCGCCGTAGGCACGATCGTGAAAGCCTGGCCGGGCTGATACTGCCCGTCCAACGGGTCGACCCGCGGCAGTCCGCCTGCCTGGTGTTCAGCCACCGCCAGGATCCGGCCGGTGCTCGCCTGGACCGCGACGACCGCGCCGGAGAACCCCAGGCCGCTCAGCGCCCGCCTCGCTGCCTGTTGAACAGCGAGGTCGATCGTGGTCTTCACAGCCGTCCCGCTCTGACCCTTCCAGCGCCTGAGCACCTTTACCTGGTGGCCTGACTCGCTTTGCACCACGACCTCAGTCGTCGGGGTTCCCGTGAGCGCTGCCTGGTAGGCCTGCTGCAGGCCGGACAGCCCCACGGTCGTCCCCGGCCGGTACGGATCGCCGTCCTGCACCAGCTGCTTGGTCGCTTCGGTTCCGACCTGGCCGGTGATGTCCGGCACCGCGCTGCGGAATAGCCGCCTGGTTACCCACCTGTGGGTCAGGTCGGGCACCTTCCCAAGCGCCGCGCTCAGGTGCGCGAACCTGCGCGGAGACAGCTGGATCAGCTCGAGGAACGCGTTCGGCGGAGCGGCGCGAATCTGGCCGACCACCTGGTCAGCTTCGGCCGAAGCCAGGCCGGTCACCTTGGCGAGCTTGGTGGCCGTCGCCACCGGATTGGTGACCCGGCCAGGTCTGACGCCCACCTCGACGGTCGGCGAGGGCGGAATTAGCGATTTGCCGGAGGAGTCGAGTAGCGGCCTACGTGCTGGCACGGTGGTGAGGACGGCCAGCCGGTCACCGGCACCGAGTCCCGGGACGATAACCGCGGGCGACCACTCCACGAGCCAGCCGTTCCCGTGCCGGCGGAGCGTGAAGTGGCCCTGGTACGTCCAGGGCGGGCCGCCCCTGCCCAGGTCGATCGAAGCGTTGAAGTAAGCCTTGGCCGTGCTTCCCTGCACGGTGATCGGACCCATGCCAAGCACGAGGCCTTGCGCTCCGAGCTGGCTGTACGAGCTCCTCAAACTCTGGATCACGCTGTCCGGCCGACCGGTGGTGAGCGCGGCGGCCGCGGAGTAGTTGCCGGACTCCCAGGCCAACAGGAAATCCTTGACGCTCGCGGCCACCGACGGGTCGGACTGGCCGACGCCGGTCACCCCGGCGATGATCACCACTACCGCCGCACAGACCAGCGACCCGATCCGGATCCTGGCACTCCTCGATCGAAGAATGCGTTTCCTCGGCCGATCGGCAGGCCTGGACGGTCGCGGCACGTGTCCCGGACCGGATCTCTGCGGTGCGGACCCTGGGCCCGGCCTGGGCGGCGCAAAGCGCCGCAAGGGTCCAGGAGCCGCGGGGCGCTGGCCAGATCCGGACGGCGCGGGTCGCTGGCTAGACCGTGGCGGCGTGCCCCGCTGGCTAGACCCCGCAGGCACGGGCCGCGGACCAGGTTCCGGCTGGGCGGGCCGCGGCGCTGGCCGCAAGCGCGCGAAGCCTGCCGAGCTGCCCCCAAGTGCGTCGGGCACGGTCTGCCGCGAGCGTCCGGCTCGGCCCGCGCGCCCAGGTGTCGAACGCCCGGTCAGTCCGTTGGCAGGACCGTGCTGGCCAGCTCGCTCCGAGGCTGACTGCCCAGGGGCAGATGCCGCGTAGGGCGCGCCGTCTGGCCCGACCTCACTCCCGCCCATTGGGCCGAACCTACCCACACTGGCCGTTCCGAACGCGGTGGTGCCAATCGGACCTGGACCGCCATCGACTACCTGGCCGAACTCATCGGGTGGTCTGGATCCGTCGGTTACCTGCGCATCAGCATTCGCAACATCGGGCTGGGATCGGCCCGCCCGATGCCTGGCTGAATGAGCGCCCCGGGGGCCCCGCCTAGCCATGCCGGCCATCAGTCGCCATTGTCCTACCTTCGGCGCCGCATAGCACGTTCGACTTCACGCGTGGCGTCCCTGCGTGCCAGTTCTTGCCGCTTGTCGTAGGTTCGCCGGCCTCGCGCGAGGGCAAGCTCGATCTTGGCCTTTCCATCGGAAAAGTAAAGCGCGAGAGGAATAAGCGTCAGCCCGCCCTCGGCCGTCGCCCGGTCCAGCCGGTCGATCTCCTTGCGATGCAAGAGCAGCTTGCGGACCCGGCGCGGCTCGTGGTTGGTCCAGGTCCCCTGGGTGTACTGCGGGATATGGACGCCGTGCAGCCAGGCCTCACCGTCGGTGATCATGCCGTACCCATCGGTCAGGGTGGCCCGGCCCGCTCGCAGGGACTTGACCTCTGTTCCGGTCAGCATGATGCCGGCCTCGACCACATCCTCGATGGTGTAGTCGTGCCGTGCCCGGCGGTTACTAGCGACTAGCTTTCTGCCCTGCTGTGCCTTGCCGGAGCGCTGCGCCTTTTTGCCTTGCGTTGCGGCCACGATATTAAGTCTGACCCCTCAGACCCGCAGATAGCGCCTGAGCGTCAGGAACGAGGTCGTACCGCAGAGCAGCAGACCGATGCACATGGTCACGAGAACGACCTCGACCAGGTCGCCCACGGACAGCTGGGTATGGAACGGGAAGTAATTCTGCAGGCCGTCAAGCCCGGCCTTCGCGCCTGCCAGCAGCGCAACCGCCACGAGCCAGCCGAACAACCCGGCGATCATGCCCTCCACCAGGAACGGTAGCTGGACATAGAAGTTCGACGCGCCGACTAGGCGCATGATGGCCGTCTCCCGGCGCCGGTTGAACGCCGAGAGCCTGATGGTATTCGCAACCAGCATGATGGCCGCGATGATCAGGATGATCGCTACGACGATGACCGCGTTCCTGGCGCCGTTGAGCAGCCGGTAGAAGTTGGTGAGGATGGACGAGTCGTCGCCTACCGAGTCCACGCCCGGCATGCCGGTGACCGCAGCCGTTACCGGCCCGGCGTCGGCCTGGGCATTCTTGAGTTTGACCTGGAACGACGCGGGGATGTCGCCGGGCAGCACCGAGGCGACGAATATCGGGTCGTAGGCGAACTCCTTCTTGAACTGCGCCAGGTTTTGCGCCTGCGTTCGGTGGGTGACGTTCACGACCTGCGGGAGCTTGTCGAGCGTCTGCCTGATCTGCGCGGTCTGCGCGGCCGTCGCCGGACCGTTGTTCGTGCACTGCGGGCTGAGCGGGTTGTTGTCGCACAGATAGATCGAAAGCTCGACCTTGCTCTGCCACAGCGCCCTGGTGTGGTTGACCTGCTTGACGAACAGCAGGCCGGTGCCGAGCAGGGAGAGGCTGATGGCGACGACCACGATGAGAGCGACCGTCATCGTCAGGTTCCGCCGGAGGCCGATCCACACCTCGCCGAATACGAACTGCGCACGCATGTACCTGATCCCTTGGTTGTCCTCGCCTGTCCCGACAGCTTGCCGGGCTAGCTCGAAGGCTCCTAGTAGGCCTGGCCGTAAACCCCGCGCGACTGGTCGCGCACGACCTTGCCGTACTCGAGCTCGATAACACGCTTACGCATAGAGTCCACGATCGCGGCGTCGTGCGTGGCCATGACGACCGTGGTGCCGGTCCTGTTGATCCGGTCAAGGACCTTCATGATGCCGATCGAGGTCGCCGGGTCAATGTTCCCGGTCGGCTCGTCGGCCAGCAGGATCATCGGGCGGTTGACGAACGCCCTGGCCATCGCGACCCGCTGCTGCTCACCGCCGGACAGCTCGTCGGGCATCCGGTCGCCCTTGCCCTCAAGCCCGACGAGATCGATCACCTCTGGGACGACTTTGCGGATGAATCGGCGCGGCTTGCCGATGACCTCGAGCGCGAACGCGATGTTCTGGTAGACGCTCTTCCCTGGCAGCAGCCTGAAGTCCTGGAAGACGCAGCCAATCCTGCGCCTGAGCTGCGGAACCTTCCAGTTGGTGAGGCGCGCGAGATCCCGTCCGGCCACGTAGATCCGGCCGTCGGTCGGACGCTCCTCGCGAAGGATCAGCCGGAGAAAGGTGGACTTGCCCGACCCCGACGGCCCGACCAGGAAGACGAACTCGCCCTTCTCCACGTCGAGGTTGACGCTCTCCAGGGCGGGACGGCTCTGATTCGGGTACGTCTTGGTGACGCTCTCGAAATGAATCACAGGCCCATCACAGCGCTCGATAATGAACGTGGACCGAGTCGCGATGGCGCCCCGGTTTGATCACGGGACAGTCTAGGGGGGAAACTGGCCTGGAACGTCCAACATTGTCGAAGTGAGCGGACGGCACCGTCCCTGAAGGGGGACCACATGAGCTGCGAGCACCTGATCTGCGCACAGTGCGCCGGCCCCGTCGCTGAGGCCCGGTGCCCGGTGTGCCGCGCAGCCAAGTCTGACCTGCACCACCACAGTCACGGCATCAGCGTGCCTTACGCCGTCGCACTGTTGCTGCTGGCGGTAGCGGTCATTATGGCCTGGCAGCACGTAGGTTGCTAAACAGGGCAACTTAACCTCTGCCGCTGGTGCCGCACGGCCAGCCGGTCACGATGTGCGGCGTCGGCCAGAGCCAGGTCACGCCCGGTCTGCCGCGCGGGCCGCTACAGCCCCTGGGTGCGCAGCCAGCGGATCTCGGCCTCGATGAAGCCGTCGATCTCGCCGTCCATCACGGCAGCGGTGTTGCCGGTCTCGTAGCCCGTCCGCAGGTCCTTGATGTTCTGGTAGGGATGCAGGACGTAATTGCGGATCTGGGTTCCCCAGCTGCGTCCGCCCTCGCCTCGCAGCTCGTTCATCTTGGCCGCCTGCTCCTCGCGCTTGCGCTCAAGCAGCTTCGCCTGCAGTACGGCCATCGCGCTGGCCCGGTTCTGGATCTGGCTCCGCTCGTTCTGGCAGGACACCACGATCCCGGACGGCAGGTGGGTGATCCGCACGGCTGAGTCCGTCGTATTTACTCCCTGGCCCCCTGGGCCGCTCGATCGGTAGACGTCGACCCTGATCTCGTCGTCGGGAATGTCGATATGGTCGGCTTGCTGTACCACGGGGATCACGTCAACCCCCGAGAACGAGGTCTGCCTGCGTCCCTGGTTGTCGTACTTGGAGATCCGGACCATCCGGTGGGTGCCGTGCTCGCCGCGCAGAGTCCCGTAGGCGTAGGGCGCCTTGATCGCGAAGGTGGTCGACTTGATCCCCGCCTCCTCCGCGTATGACGTGTCATAAATCTCGGTCGGGTATCCATGCCGCTCGGCCCAGCGCAGGTAGATGCGCTGCAGCCCCTCCGCCCAGTCGGCCGCGTCGGCACCACCCGCCTGGGCGTTGATCGTAATCAGCGCCTCGCGCGCGTCGTACTCGCCGGACAGAAGCGTCCGGATTTCCAGTTGGTCGATCTGGCTTCGGATCGCGGCGAGGTCACGCAGCGCCTCCTGCTTGGTCGGCTCGTCGGCTTCGCTCTCGGCCAGCTCGAACATCACCGACAGGTCATCGAGCCTGCCATGCAGGCCTTCCAGTCTGGACAACTCGGCGTCAAGGTAGGACAGCCGCCGGGTGACCGCCTGCGCGTTCTCCTGGTCCTCCCACAACCCGGGGTCGACCGACCGCTCGCGCAGATCGTCGGCCTCCTTCCGCATCCCGTCCGGGTTCAGGACAGCCTCGATACTGGCGAGCTTCGATGACAGCTCAGAAATCTCGCTCGAGTAGTCGATTGCCATGGCCGAAGCCTACGCGAAACCACGCTCTGTCCGGATGGCGCACCAACCGCGCCGCAACGGCCCAAGGCGCCAGCCCGGTCATGCGGGCAGGGTGCTCGAGGCAACCAGGGTCCGGATCGCCCGGACGGCCACAGACAGGGTAGCTACGGTAAACGCGTCGCTCTCCCAGATCTCGACCAGCGTCTGCGCGGCCCTGGCGACGGCTGCCTGGTTCTTAGCCACCCACACGGCGAGCCGCTGCTCGGGGGTTCCCGTGTCAGTGACGGTGAGCACGTCCCTCGCCAGCGCAGCATGCGCGGCGTACAAATCGTCCCTTAGCGCGTTCCTCGCCATCGTGTTCCACCGGTCATCGCGCGGCAGGGCGGTGATCCGGTCCCGAAGCCTTGTGATCTGCAGCCGGTCGGCCAGGTCGAAGTAGACCTCGGCGGTCTCCTCGGCCGGCCGCCCGGTGCTGGACGCGATGTCCACGATGTCGAACGCCGAGTACGCGGGAACCATGGCGGCGACCCGCTCGGCCAGCTCGTCGGGGAAGCCCCGGCTGGTGAACAACACCCGGCGCTCCTCAAAGCTGGACATATCCAGCCCGGCGAGCAGCTTGGGCAGGCCGCCTGCGACGGTCAGCACGCCGCCGGCGAAGAAGTCGATCGTCGCCTGGATGTCGAACGGCGGCCGCCTGAAGTGCAGGAGCCAGCGGCTGGCCCGCTCGGTGAGCTTGCGCGCCTCAAGCAGGGCGAGGATCTGGGCCGAGGTGTCCACCTTGCCGTCCAGCGCCCTCAGCTGGAGCCAGAACCCTGGCATGTCGAAGACCTCCCTGGCAACCAGGAAGGCCTCGGTGATGTGCGGCACCGACGCGCCGGTCTCCTCGTTCAGCCGGAACGCGAACGTGATGCCCGACTTGTCCACCATCTCGTTGATCACGGCGGTGGTGATGATCTCCCGGTGCAGCCGGTGCGACCGCATCCGGTCGGCGAACCGCTCCCGCAGCGGGATCGGGAAGTATCTGTTCAGCGCCCGCTCGAGGTACGGGTCATCAGGCACCTCCGAGGCAAGCACCTCCTGGCCCGCCGCGATCTTGGTGTGTGCGAGCAGGACGGAGAACTCCGGCAGGGTCAGCCCGGAACGGTTGGAGCGGCGCTCGGCGATGTCCTTGTCAGCAGGCAGGACGTCCAGGCGGCGCTTGATCCTGCCTTCGCGCTCCAGCTTCCTGATGTACCTGGCGTGCACGTGCAGCAATTGCGCTGCCTGGGTGCGGGCGGCGGCGAGCGCCCGGTTCTGGTGGTAGTTATCGGCCAGGACCAGCCGTCCGACCTCGTCGGTCATCGTCTGGAGTAGCGCATTGCGGTCGGCCACGGTCATCTGACCGTCGCGGACCACCTCATCGAGCAGGATCTTGATGTTGACCTCATGGTCGGAGGTGTCCACACCCGCGGAGTTGTCGATGAAGTCGGTATTGACCAAGCCGCCGCCGAGCGCGTACTCGATCCTGGCCTCCTGGGTCAGGCCGAGATTCCCGCCCTCGCCGATCACCCTGGCCCGCAGCTGCGAGGCGTCGATCCTGACCGCGTCGTTGGACCGGTCGCCAGCGTCGGCGTGCGCCTGGCTGGTGGCCTTCACGTAGGTGCCGACGCCGCCGTTCCACAGCAGGTCGACGGGGGCGGCCAGGATGGCCGAGATGAGCTCGTCGGGGGACAGTGCCGCGGTGCCGTCCCCAAGGCCGAGCACGGCCCGTACCTGCGGTGATATGGGCACCGACTTGGCCGACCGCGGCCAGACTCCGCCGCCTTCTGAGATGAGACCCGCGTCGTAGTCGGCCCAGGAGGACCTGGGCAGGTCGAACAGGCGCCGGCGCTCGGCGAAGCTGGCGGCCGGATCGGGTTCAGGATCGAGAAAGACGTGCCGGTGGTCGAACGCTGCCACCAGCTTGATGCGCTCGGACAGCAGCATGCCGTTGCCGAAGACGTCTCCTGACATGTCACCGATGCCGACGACCGTGAAGTCGGTGGCGGCGACGTCGATGCCGAGGGTCTGGAAGTGGAACTTGACCGACTCCCAGGCCCCGCGCGCGGTGATGCCCATCTTCTTATGGTCGTAGCCGGCCGAGCCGCCGGACGCGAACGCGTCACCGAGCCAGAAGCCGCGGCTCAGCGCGATCTCGTTGGCGGTGTCGGAGAACGTCGCGGTGCCCTTGTCGGCCGCTACCACCAGGTACGGGTCGTCGCCGTCGTGCCTGACCACCCGCTCGGGCGGGATGACCAGGCCCGCCTTGAGGTTGTCGGTGACGTCGAGCATGGCGCTGATGAGCATCCAGTAGCACGCGAGGACCTCGCGCTGGTAGGCCTCGCGATCGCTCGGGTCCTGCAGCTGCTTGCAGACGAAGCCCCCCTTGGCGCCGGACGGCACGATGACGGAGTTCTTGACCTCCTGGGCCTTGGCGAGCCCGAGTATCTCGGTGCGGAAGTCCTCGCGCCGATCTGACCAGCGCAGGCCGCCGCGGGCGACGTTCGCGAAACGCAAGTGCACCGCCTCGAACCTGGGCGAATACACGAAGAGCTCGAATTTCGGTCGCGGCGCCGGCAGATCGGGCACGAGCGCGGCGTCCAGCTTGAATACCAGGTACGGCGCCCGCTCCTTCGACCCGGGCACCCCGGGCCGGCCGCGGAAGTAGTTGGTCCGCTGGGTCGCGATGATCAGGCCAAGGTAGGCGCGCAGGATCCGGTCCTCGTCAAGGCTGGCCACCTCATCGAGCGCGCCTCCGATTTCCTCGAACAGCGCTTCACTCCGCTCGGCCTGGCCCGCGAGCCGGTCAGGGTCGAACCTCGACTCGAATAGCCGGACGAGCTGGCGGGCGAGAACCGGGTTGGACCTCAGCACGCGGGCGATGTAGCCGGGACTGAACGTGGTGCCTGCCTGCTGCAGGTATTTGGCATACGCGCGGAGCACCACGACCTGCCGCCAGGTCAGGCCCGCGTCGAGCACCAGCGAATTGAATCCGTCGTCCTCGATCTCGCCGCTCCACAGGGCTGCCAGGGCGCCTTCGACTTGGCCGGCCACGGCCGTGACGGAGACTTCGGGCACCTGGGTGGTGCGGCCGCCGGGCCCGGCCGCCGCCGCACCCTGCCGGCGCAGGCCGAAGTCATAGATCCAGAACGGCTCGGCCCCCGGAAACTCGTACGGGTGCTCGTCGACGACCTCGACGCCCATGTTCTGCAGCCGCGGCAGGACGTCGGTCAGCGTGATCGGGCTTCCGGTCCTGTGGATGGTCAGCCGCCAGACTCGCCGCTTCTGGCCTGGGCCTTCGCCGTAATCCGGCTCTTGCTCGACCGGCACGCCTCCCACGTATCCCGCGGATTCCCACAGCTCGAACGAGATGTCCAGGCCGGACTCGCGCATCTGCTTGATCTTGGCCAGGTCCGAGATGGCGCCCGAGGCCGGGACGTCGGCCTTGTAGGTGTCGGAGATGGACGCGGCGAACTTGGCGAGCAGCGCCCGCCCCTCGCGCTCGCCGAGCTGGGCGACGGCCTCGCGGACGAGGTCGTCGTCCCAGGACCTGACGGCTGCCGCGATCGACTGCTCGAGCACGGCCACGTCGGCATCGACCAGGGTCTTGCCGCGCTCGGCCCGCACTACGATGTGCAGCCTCGCGATCGGGCCCTCGTCGACCACGGCGCTGTAATCGACCTGCGCACCGCCGAGGGCTGCCCGCAGTATCTCCTGCACCGCCACCCTGACCTTGGTGTTGTACCTATCCCTTGACAGGTAGATCAGGCAGGACACGTACCGGCCGTAGACGTCCTTGCGCAGGAACAACCTGGTCTGCATGCGCTCGCGCAGCCGCAGCACCTCGCCAGCGACGTCGGCGAGTTCGGCCACCGGCGTCTGGAACAGCTCTTCGCGGGGGTAGACCTCCATGAACTCGGCCACGGCCCGGCCGTCGTGGCTGTCGGCGGCGATGCCGCTCGCCGCGTAGACCTCGGTCAGCTTGCGGCGCAGGATGGGGATCCTGGCGATGCTGTCCGTGTAGGCCATGTGGGTATACAGGCCGAGGAAGCGCCACTCGCCTATCACCTCGCCCGCCTCCGACAGCCGCTTGATCCCGACGTAGTCCAGGTAGCTGGGCCGGTGCACGGTCGCGCGGGAGTTCGCCTTGGTCATGATCAGCCTGCGGCTGGGATCGGTGGCCATCTTCCGCGCCTGCTCGCGCAGGCTGGCGAGCGGTGTGGTGCCTGGCTTGTCATGCCGCAGGATGCCGAGACCGGTCCCCGGCACCCCGCGGAGCGCGGGCCCGTCCGCTTCTTGGACGATGTCGTACTGGCGGTAGCCGAGGAACGTGAAATGCGAGTCGACCAGCCAGCGCAGCAGCAACTCGATCTCGGCAGGCGATTCGGCCGACGACGGGGATCCGGCATCAGACTGCTGGGCGGCGCCGGTCGTGCCCTGGGCACGCCCGGTGCTGGTGCCCTGGGCACGCCCGGTGCTCATGCTCGCGGCCGCGAGCTCGTCGGCGATCCGCAGGGCCATGGCCCGCATCTTCGGGTAGTCCTCGACGGCGAGCCGCACGTCCCCGAGCGCGTGCTCGAGATCGGCGGCAATCGCGCTGGCTTTGCCCGCGGGCAGCCTGGCCACCTCGATGTGCGACCACGACTCGGGGATCACGTCTGACCCGGCGTCGCGGGCACGGTCGGCCGAGCCGGTTGTCTCGGCCGGGCGTAGCACCTCGCGCAGCAAGCCAGAGACATCCCTGCAGATGGTCAGCTGCGGGTGAACAACCAGCTCGGTGGTTACCTCGTGGGCGGCGAGCGTCATCGTGATGGTGTCGACCAGGAACGGCATGTCGTCGGTAACTACGTCGATAACGTCCCGGTCGGGCAAAAGCGTCGCCTCCGCACCCGACCTCACCCGGACCACGGCCCGGCCCTGCGGCCGCGTCGCCGCGAGGCGAGCGTGCTCCGCAGCGACGAGTCCAGCCCGTTTCGGGCCGGCGCCCATCAAATCCGATGAGTCGACGTGGCGGTAGTAACACTGCAGATAGGTCTCGTAGTCGCCGACCCTGGCACCATCGCCGAGCTCAGCCGTTGCTTCGGTGAGGAGCGCCCGCCGCGCGGCGCTCTGGTGCTCAGACATCCGTTCCACTCCCTCGTGGATTTTGGGGGTGTTTCGTGGAAACACTCCTTACAGCTTGTCCCGAAGTTCCCAGAGCAACGGGTAATAACGCAACGGCACCCGCCGATGCAGATAAGGAGCGCCGGTCGAGCCGCCTGTGCCCGATTTCGTGCCGATCTGGCGCTCCACCATCTGCACATGCCGTGCCCGCCACAGCGCCGAGACCTCGTCGTGGTTGAGCAGGCTCTCGGCGAGCTGCCAGAGGTCGTCGTGGGCCGCCCGGTCCCTTGCGATGGCCAGCAGCGACTCCGAGATCCTGTCGTCTGAGGTCACGTCAAGGCCGCGCCGGCCGAGCACGCCCAGGAATGAGTCCCATAGCGTGGGCTCGGCCAGCCGGCGAGACAGCCGCTCTCGTTCGGATTCGGTCAGACCGCGAAATCGCCCCACAAACCGATGGTCCTTGGCTCCGGACAGGAACTCAAGCTCCCTGAACTGGACCGACTGCAGGCCGCTGGCCGGCGCGAGCGTCGAGCGGAACTGCAGGAAATCCTGAGGCGTCATGGTCTCGATCACGTCAACCTGGCTGACCAGCAGCCGCTCGATGACCTGAGCACGCTGCATCAGGTGCCTGGCCAGCCAGGTCTCGTCGGCGTCCATGGCGTCACGGGCTGCGACGAGCTCGTACAGCAACTGCTTGAACCACAACTCGTAGACCTGGTGCACGGTGATGAACAGCAGCTCGTCGTGGGCGGGCGGGTCGGCCAGCGGCACCTGCTGATCCAGCAGGTCGGGGAGGTGCAGGTAGGTGCCGTAAGTAAGCCGGCCGCCCTCCTCGCCGAAGCTCCGCCCGGAATGTGCGGTCACTACGGTTTGTCCCCCTCACGGCTGCCGGGCCTGAAGTAGGCCAGCAGGTCGGGGTTGGCGAGCGAGTCGCGGTCCGCGGCCTCACTGATCGGCGTGCCGGTAAGGATCTTGCGCACGGGAACCTCGAGCTTCTTGCCGGACAGCGTCCGCGGCACGCCGGGAACCTGGTGCATCTCGTCGGGCACATGCCGGGGCGACAACTCCGACCTGAGCTGGGAGCTGATCTTAGCGCGCAGGGCGTCGTCCAGGGTCGCGCTCGGCGCTAGTACCAGGTAAAGCACCAGCCGCCCTTCCCTGCCGAGCACGCCCGTGTCGATCACGAGGCTGTCGGTGACCTCGGGCAACTCCTCCACGATGCGATAGAACTCGCTGGTCCCCATCCGCACGCCGCCGCGATTCAAGGTGGCGTCTGACCGGCCATAGATAATGCAGCCTCCGTCGGGCAGGTTCATGATCCAGTCACCATGTCGCCAGACGCCCGGATACTGGGCGAAGTAGCTGGCCGCGTATCGCTCGCCGGTTTCGTCGCCCCAGAATCCGATCGGCATCGATGGCATCGGCACCGTTAGGACGAGTTCGCCGACCTGGCCGACCACTGGTTTGCCTTCGGCATCGAATGCTTCGACCTTCGCGCCGAGGCACGGCCCCGCGATGATCCCGCGCCGCACCGGAAGCAGCGGACACGGTCCGACAAACCCCGTACACATGTCGGTGCCCCCGGAGAACGACCCGAGCACAAAGGAACAACGAGGGCGCTCCGCAATCGTTAGAGCAGCAGCAGGGCTCCCACGTTGCGGGTCAGATCCGGGAGCCGTAGGCCCAGCGGGAACCGGTGGCTCGTTCTGCGGGGCGACTGCGGCGTAGACCCAGTCGAAGCCCTCAGGGGGCAGCGGGGAGCCGGTCGAGCCGACACCGCGCAGCCGGGACAGGTCAAGCTCCGCGGCTGGTCGCAGGCCCGCCTTCATGCAGGTCACCAGGTAAGGCGCTCCACTGCCGAAATACGTGACACCGGTCTCGGCGGCCAGTCGCCACAGTTCGTCTGTGCCCGGATAGACAGCGCTGCCGTCGTAGACGACCACGGTTGCGCCAGCGAGCAGCCCGCCCACGACGAAGTTCCACATCATCCACCCGGTTGTCGTGTACCAGAAGAACACGTCCCCTGGCCCGAGGTCCAAGTGCAAGCAGAGCGCCTTGAGATGCTCGAGCACGATGCCGCCATGCCCGTGCACGATCGGTTTCGGCAGACCGGTCGTGCCGGAGGAGTACAGCACCCACAGCGGATGCTCGAACGCCACGTCGTCGAACTCGGTCCGCAACGGCCGAAGTCCGCCCGGCTGGCCTGCCGCCGCGAGGTCGCCGAGGGCGGCCCATGGCGTGGTACGGACCGGCAAGGCCGGATGACTCGCCGCCGTGCCGATGTAGTCGACCATGATCACAGAGCTGAGGCCGGGCAGGGCCGCAGTGATCGACGCAACCTCCCGCTGGCGGTCGAACGTCTTCCCGCCGTAGGCATAGCCGTCCACGGCGATCAGCACTTTCGGGTCCACCTGAGCGAACCGGTCGATCACGGCATGCGCGCCGAAGTCCGGCGAGCAGGACGTCCAGATCGCGCCGATGCTGGCGGTCGCCAGCAGGCCTACCACCGCCTGCGGCGAGTTGGGCAGGTACGCGGCAACGCGGTCGCCGCGCCGCACCCCGAGGGCGATCAGCGCCGAGCGGACTGTCGCCACCTGCTCGTCAAGCTCGGCGTAGCTCAGGCTGCCCCGATGACCGGCCTCAGACCGGTAGATGATCGCCGTTCGGTCCGGGTCCGTGCTGGCTGCCTTGAGGGCGTTGCGCGCATAGTTGAGGGTGGAACCAGCGAACCAGGTGACGGCAGGCATCGGGCCGCCCTGCAGCACCGGCGCATCGCCGCGGCTCCCGAGCACGCCAAAGTAATGCCAGAGCGACGACCAGAACTCTGCAGGCTCGGAGACCGACCACTCCCACAGTCCGCCGTATCCTCCGCCGGTGCTGATGCCCCGGTTGGCGGCGAGCCAGCGAGCGTAGTCCGTGACCTTAGCCCGCTCGATGTCCGCCTGCGTCGGCGCCGACAGGACCGCGCCGTAGCCGCGTCCGGCAGGCAGGTCCTGCTCCGGCGTCGCCTGTTGCTGCCCCACTTCACCGCCCTGATCGGTTGAAAGGACGTTTATACCAGTATGAATCCCCGGTGGCGCCCGAGGTTGGCCAGCCGCTCGCAGCCAGACCGGGCCGGCGCCAGGACGCCGGGCTCAAGCCCTGAGTCGGCCGCTGCCCGCTGAACCCCTGGGCGCGCTATGACACCACCAGGGGTTCAGCGGGTGAGCTGCTCGGGGTGGGATCCTCCTCGCCGTTCTTCCCGGCCGCCTATTGGCTGATCGCCGCCACGACACGGGACGTATCGGCCAGGTCAGAGAGCACCGGGTCGGCACCGGCGTCCCGCAGCTCGCTGATCGTCGAGCGCCCGGTCGCGACGCCGAGGCAGCGCACATCGGCGACGTGCGCGGCGGCAGCGTCCCTGACCGAGTCCGCCACGTAGACGGCGTGGCCCGGCGTGAACTGCACGCTGTACTTCTCTGCCGCCATCACCAGCGACCGCACTATCTGGGTGCCCTTCGGATATACATCGGACCCATAGCCGCCGATCCCGAGATCGAGGTACCTGTCCAGCCCGAAGGCGTTCAGCTTGCTCGCGGCGTTCTGCCTGATCGTGCCGGTGATCACCGTCTGGATCGCGCCAGGCAGCCGCGAGACGGCGGCCAGCGCCTCGCGCGCACCAGTCAACGGGCGGCCCTGCGTGGCGAGCTGCTCGCTGCGCGCCCCGAACGCGGCTGCGAGCTCCGTCGCGTACCTGGCGAGCAGGTCGTTGTCCTCGGCAATAGCTGAGCGGGGCACCGCCTCGTTGAGCGCGAGCGATTCGAAGAATATCTCCGAGTCGCTGGCGCCGGCCAGCTGCGGCAAGGCGACCAGCGGGCGCCCGGTGACCTTCCTGAATGCCTCAGCGTAGGCATCACGGGACACCCTGGCGACATCTACCAGGGTAAGGTCGATGTTCCACAGGACGAGGCGGTGGATGACGGATCTCCCGCGTGTGTCATCGGGCGTGTGTCCCGCACCCTAGCCCATGTGCGGATAGCGATAGTCCGTCGGCGGGGAGAACAGCTCCTTGATGGTGCGCGCGTTGACCCAGCGCGTCAGGTTGAAAATCGAGCCGGCCTTGTCGTTGGTGCCGCTGGCCCGCGCCCCGCCGAAGGGCTGCTGACCGACGACCGCGCCGGTGGGCTTGTCATTGATGTAGAAATTTCCTGCCGAGAACCGCAGCGCGTCAGTGGCGGCGGCGATCGCGGCGCGGTCCGTCGCGATGATGGACCCGGTCAGCGCGTATGGAGCGGCATCGGCTGCCTGCGCGACGGTCGCGTCGTAGTCGGCGTCGTCGAATACGTGCACGGCCAGGATGGGTCCGAAGTACTCGGTGGTGAAGACCTCGTCGGTCGGGTCGGAGCACTCAAGCACGGTCGGCTTGACGAAGTAACCGTGCGCGCGGTCCGCGCTGCCGCCCGTTACGACGCGCACGCTCGACCGCGACCTGGCCCGGTTGAGGGCGTCGACGTGCTTGGCGTACGCGCGCTCGTCAATCACCGCGCCCATGAACGTCGACAGGTCCGCAGTGACGTCACCCATTGTGAGCGACTCGACCGTGGCGACGAACGAGTCCTGCATCCGCGTCCAGACGCTGCGCGGGA
>WNFL01304961.1_pt2 | contig 22265 bp, 23 predicted proteins | sample 5400361 | NCBI WGS metagenome assembly WNFL01 (sample SAMN13153351, study PRJNA577476) | soil metagenome | isolation source: 40 cm soil on Douglas fir-dominated hillslope | place: USA:California | collected 2013-09-17
AGTTATTTTTCGAGATGTCAACAGTTTACCTCCTGTACCGGAAATAGCTTGAATTATTGGTGGTTTCCGCTCTCCGCGAAGTGTACCAGCTTGAGATACGGGTGAAGTTCGACCAGATGTCCCCGTATCTTCACGGACAACTCTCAGGGCGGCCGGTGCCTCGACAAGACCAATAGCATTTGTCCGAATAGAACCCACTGACGGCGGAGCTTTACTGTCGGTGCTCAACTGTAACCTTTGTCGACGCCTGTGACTCCCAAGGTCTCCAGACGTGACTGATTCGGGAGGGCTTCGGTCAAACGTTGGCGAACGAGTTGGAATAGCGTTCAATGAATCGTGGCGCTCCTGTTGAGAGAAATTGCTATTGAGTGAGGTGGAGGAGCCGCCAATGGTAGCTAGTTTTGATCGGAGGTCTTCCAAACTTGGCACATCCTTGGGCTTCTCTTGTGCACGAGGGGTACTCGATGGTTCGCCGGATGTGTTCGTTCTCAAGGTAATCGTGCGACGAGGTTGAGATGCTTGAGTTCCAGGGAAGACGGTGATCGGTATGACACCAAGTTTCTGGAGGCTGATCGAAGCAATAGTTGTCAAACTATCAGGCTCTTGGGGGTCAGTTCGACTTGCGAATCTGTAAAGGGTCGGTCAATCGAGCCGTCGAGCGGGGGAAGAAACACTACCTAGTGGCCTTTGAGTCGGTGAGCTTGCTGATATGGTCCCTCATTGCCATGAGCTTCCCTTCTTCCGCAGTTGTCATACCAAGTTGATGCAGGTGTTGGAGTTGCTGCTCGTCGCTGTGAATGGCCCTCCGGTGAGTCCCGCCGGAACGATGGTCTTTGATCCAACTCACTCGTCGGTCTTGCCCACTGTCCCTCTTATGCTCAAGCTCACAGAGCGACGAAGGTTTGCAAGGCTTTCCCGCACAGCTTCTGTTCTTGAAAGAGTCCCATTTCTGTTCTGATGGCCTTTCCAAACCTGTGTTTTATCTCCTCGCTTTGCCCAGGTGACTACAGCATCAAATATGGGTCGAGGGATCTGACGTGGAACGGTGAGTCGGTTGAGAGACAACCTTTCGGCGTACGCACAGGTGTTTTCAACGCCGTCAGGATGGCCTCCTCCTTAATCGCCGTGATATCCGAGCGAAGGAAGTACTTCAGGGCAGGGTACAGGATACACCAAACGTCTGTGCTTGGTAGGTTGGCAGCGGCGGAGACGAGGAAGGAGGCGGCAGCTAGAGAGGGGTTAGCTCTGGCAATATGTTGGGTGCATGTAAATACCCTGTCGAATCCAGGTGTTCGGATGGTACAAAAAACTAATCGTTGCGTTCATCAGCTCCCAGACTCGCGTCTTCTGGAATAAACCAAGCTCTGACAGAGCAGTGAGCGACTGCAGAACTTTGGTCACCACGGATTCTTCGACGTCTGTAGGGCAGTCAGCGAGGATGCGACAACGAACACGGGGTACCACCCACCCGAGAGAGATTGGATCATAAGTGGTAGGATATACTCATCCAAACTCCTGCCTCCAACACAAACAGCAACATCAACAATACTCTGGAAGAATGCATATCGCAGGAGCCAGTCACGGTCGTTTAGGTAGGTTATCATATGGCTGAGGAGTATGTCATTGGCTTTCTGCCGGCCAAAGAAGATGCAAAGCGACGATGTGTTGTGCAAGACAGCCCGCTTGACGATACTCGATCGGTCGGCGAGAAGGGACAACAGCTGTTCTTGAATCATGGCCTGGAGATCGCCGATACTCGAATCGTAGGAAGCCTTGTTGAGTGGATGAGAAACAGAAGATAGACCTCACAGGGAAGAAACCTACGTCGTCTAGACTTGATGGATCTGCATTCCCGAATTTATATGCGCCATGAGCCTTCATTGCCTGGGCCATCTCTAGATATCGTACGCTCGCATCGGCGAGAGGGACAATGCACTGCGCATATGTGCAACGCACTAAAACGTCTGAGTCCATGGCCAAGTGCTTGATGTTCGGGATAATGTATTCAGGGAAAATGCCCGCATTGGTGGGCGTTATGACGCTGACGAGCATGATCTATTACGCTCAATCATGAGGTTTTAACGCTCAATAGAAAGGCGATACGTACTACTTGCAATAGGGTACACAAGGCGGCTGCACGAACTGAAGCTGCACCGTCCTGAGTCAACTCCACAACATAAGGGATCAAACGGTCCAGTTTTGCTTCATCAGTTAAATACTGAGATATTGCGAGCAATACGTCCAGCCCCCGAAGGCGCGAGGATGGGACAGTGCAGTATCGTAGATTCGCGCACACGAGCGAGAGAACGATTAAAGCGGCTCCATCTAAATAGCGTGAGCACCGACGAGCGGTGAGGTGGAGGAACGACTCACCTGTTGCGGTTGCTTGGGGTATCTGATCTTCAGGTTTTCGGAGTGCGGAACGAAGCTGGGGGATGTAAATGTGAACAGGGAAAATACTCTGAAGGGTGTTTGAATTTCCTTGGTCGAGCGATAAGAGTGGCACTCTGGTGGGAGCGCCCTCCTCTTCTGGGACAAGGGATGGCATGACGGACGAAAACTCGGTCCAAATGGACTCTATCCGACGGTCGCAATCCGATGGTATAGGCGAACCGTCCCCGTTTCCGCTTCGTCCCTCGATACCGGTGCTCGGAGCGGGTGTAGTACGGGAGAACGGCGAAGGTGAAGAGAGCTCGTTCAAAGAGGAGATATATTGATGGAAGAAGGAATAGAACGAATCAGGAAAGACGACGTTGCGAGATGACTCGAGAGCGGCTTCAAAGGAAGGACGGGATTCTGGTTCCAATGCGATCATGCGAAAGACGAGAGACTGCGACGTCGTCAACACTCATTCAATAGAAGGAGCTTCAAGGAACCTCGTACCTTGATATTAGGATCTTCAATGGCTGACAGGTGAGCTTCGATGTTTAGCTCCTTTGACCGATACTTGAATAGCTGGCTCAGGGTAAAGGTCGGCGTTCCCTCCATGAACAGCTCAGCAATAACACATCCTGCGGCGAAAACGTCCATCGCCTCAGAGATGGTCCCATCCTTCTTGTAAAACTCCAGGTCGGCCTTTTTCTTGTCAATCTCTCCACCTGCTTCGTAGAAACGTTCGGGAGCTATGTAGCAGGTTCTGCGTCCTGAGGTGTCATAGAAGAAAGAGAAGTCGGCGGGGTCGTCAAGTGGTAGATAGGTCGGTTTGATATTCGAGGCAAAGTCCGTGATGTAAACCCAGTTAAAGGAGGTAACTAGGATGTTCTCCGACTTGACATCACCGTGGGGTACCTGGGGAACTTCTAGGTTTGCGTTCTCGGGACAGATTGGGCTACGCACATTGCGATTCCTTGCGTCTCGCAGACCGACCAAGATTTGGAATGCGATCCACTTCTTCTCAATCGTGCTAAGGAATGGGCGAGTGCTGACATCTTTCTCAGTTGGTTGGTCGCCTACCCAGAGGTTGAGGCCGCGCACCTTATTCTGTCGTAGAGGCTGCTTGCTAGCCATTGACGAATAATATATCCAGCCTTCTCCGTCTCAGAAAAGACTTGATAACTGTAAACGTTTGGTATATCGCTGAGGTTGTCTCGTTCCCCTGGGCAAAGCATCAGACAGACCCCAATAGATCACGGAAGGCTGCAGAGTACCGTTGAGACGGCTGTGATAGGTACGAAGACTGAGGGCAGGATCTGGTTTAATGAATACTTTGACCAGAAGTGGGCCGTTACGATGTCGGCCCTTAACAGATTTGAGGAACCGCGAATGGCCAACACTGAGATGAGTCAGATACCAAGTAACTAGGTATGTGGGGTACCGCTCACCTCTTGACATATTCGATATCCGTCCCGAGCTCTGCGACGTAGCTGTCGATTGCCCCGGCTGGCGCGCGAGTTGCTGGTGATACTGCATTGCCCATTCGTGCCGGGCGTTCCTGTGTGCCGTATGTTGTATTCGGTAGATTATTTGTACGTTATTCACGCCTTCTGGCGTAGGCTTAGATGGCTCGTGATGACAGAGGCGCGGAAGGGTGTAACCCACAACTTGGTCGCTGACCCATCCAACATGGTGAGGCTTTCAACGCCAACTCGGCTAGTGACGACGACGAGTACTGATGATGGCGTAATGCTAGTCTACAGCATGTCGACGACGGCTTATCCGCGACTTTAAACGGCTCAGCTCGGACCCACCAGCAGGCATCTCCGGTGCACCCTGCGCAGACAACATCATGGTGTGGAATGCTGTCATATTTGGTCCAGGTGAGTCCTTCAGTCTTGTCTCAGATCATGCAGCGAAAGTCGCCACTGTTGCGATCCCTACACTCTTTTCCTTTGGCCGCATGCTCACTCTTCTGTAGCGGACACACCATTTGAAGATGGGACATTCAAATTAGTCCTCACATTCGAAGAATCGTACCCAAATAAGCCCCCTCACGTAAAGTTCCTCTCAAGAATGTTCCATCCAAATGTCTACAACACCGGAGAACTCTGTCTGGACATCCTCCAGAACCGCTGGTCACCCACATATGATGTAGCTGCTATTCTTACTAGCATCCAGAGCCTCCTCCATGACCCCAACCCTAACAGGTCAGTGGCCCTTTTCCAACACTTCGCGTACCTTACTGTTTCTCTCAGCCCAGCAAATGCAGAAGCAGCTGGTCTCTATCGAGACAATATGAAAGAGTATATCCGCCGTGTCAAGCTCACAGTTGAGGAATCTTGGCTTGATGCCCCTGAGGATACTGTGATGACGGACAAGTCTTCGTCTGCTGCACCGACCGAGATGCCTGCATTGGAACAACAGGAGCAAGGAGCAGTCCCTTCTAGCTAGGATGTATCTCACTCGCGGCCACTCGATTCCCTGGACGACATGTACCTACAACTCCTGTAATTCTTATTTGCGTTTGCATCAGTGCATATAATTCAAATCACTAATTACCCCAGAAGTACCAGTAATTTCCCTTATTCAGGCCTCGGAGGCGCAAAAGTGTGAACAAATGTATGAACACGACATGAATCCCAGAACCTAGCGAACGGAAAACGCTCGTAGAAAACCGTTTGGCCTGAGCAATACTAAGATAGGCCTTTCAGCATCGTGCCACGGGGCTTCGACAGAAGACCTTGTCACGTTCCCCTTGATACCATTGCCTTCATAGTCTTGGTTTTAAAGTGCTTGTTGCATACTTGTCAGTTATGTACTGGGCAAGGTCTTGCCCTGTATCGGCGGCCAGTCAGCCTGTGCACATTCAACAGAAGGGATTCACCTACCAAGGACCTCCGGGGCAATCTGCGCAATGAGATGGCCGCTCTCTTTAATCTTAATATTCGACGAATTATCGGGTCGTCGCCAGACGTGATAAGTCGCATATTCATCCGCGTATCTATCCTGATAATCAACAAGAATGCTCGGATAGGAGGTGAGTAGACTGACAAGGTATTCTCCTTGCCGCTCAATACCCAACGTAATCCAATATGCAGGTCGAGAGTCAGAAGTTCTTCCCAGACCTCTGTTGGAACCCTTCGTTCAGAGAAGACGACTGCTTCCTGTCATACAGGTCAGGAGTGGTCTAAGCGAGAAAGTAAGATAGGGAGTACCTGATACCCAGACATCTTCAATCTTACACCTCCTTCAAACTCCACCAAAGCATACTCAACGTATGCTTGCAATACCCTAGGGTCCCATTCAGCAAAAAAGGAGTTCTTCTGAAAAGACTCGTGCGCTTTCTCCCTACATTCTAGAATGAGTCGAGTCCATTCTTGGTGGGACACCTCAAGATGCTCACCGGGATTCCCACAAGGTGTTTCTCGCTATAGCTTTCGAGGCCAAAGAATCGTTTTCCATCCGGTGTCGGTACAAAAAGGTTGCGACGATGACGGGTTCCACAAGATAGAGGTTTGAGAAGAGTGTTGGAGCGTGAAGTGCCACCCTTGTCCTGCAAGTCATATACTAAGTCAGAGGGGTACGAGGTGGGTGTATCAGTAGATGCACACTGTTCCGCCACCCAACGAGTGTCCGATCCCTAAGATTTCGCGTTGTTGGAATCCAGAGCGCAGGCGCCCTTCCGCTCTCGCTACGCTCCCGGTTGGTATAAGTAAAGGGAGTGGTTGCCCTGGCTCGTCAGGCATTGCATACAGGAGCAGCTGGAGCAAGTCGCGGGCATGGTCTTGCCAATTGACTTAAGAAGGAAAGAGTGAGTAAATAACTAAAACGTTATCGAGTCTCGTTGGTGCCTACATATATTACCCAAACGTCCCTCGTTTAATAGAGCACTGTCGCCCATGTTTACCGCGTCGTACAGCCAGATTTCTTCGACCAAGGAAGCCACTGGCTCTCTGGATACAGTAGATTTTAATGTCTCCTCCCACGTCTAGGGCCGATGTGAGACCGAATCCAGAGATAGTAGCAGCGACTAACCTCTTTATGGAAGCCATTGGCATGCAGCAGCCAGAGCGTCAGTGCTTTCCTACCCGGAGTGACTCTGAACCCGCCTGGTCGGTAGAACCGATTCACGGAGAGCCAAAGCGGCTCTTCTTTTTCTTCCGTGTACCCATAAATTGCAGGCAACTGGCCACGCCTCAAATATAACAATCCTTTCGCGGCTGCAGATGCCTCTTCCATACGTTTCCCACGTTCCTTGCTAAACCTTGGAATGCTTTCCGGTCCACATTTGGTCCGCGGGCAGGAGGCAGGGAAGACATGCGTCGAGAGGACAAATCCGGGAAGGATATTCAATACGCCTCGTCGGAAGTTCTCTATGTGTGCTGGGAGTTTTGGTATCCGCGGGTTTGTCGATGGCGGAAGGATGGGGGGCAATGGGCAAGGGTTGATAGACTCGTATGGGGGAGTGGGTTTCGTTGACTTTGGATAAGATGCTGCCATCACAACCGAACTCGAGCTTGCAAGGTCTTGAATCCAAGGAAGTGGATGAGGGCAACCTTCCGGCTGGTAGACAGAGGGCCGAGGGACGCGGATGATGCCGGGCCCAGGCCATGCATGCCGTGTCGCAATTCTCGCTCGTGTGCAACCTTAGCTTTATTATTGATGGTCCAAGGCTTCATTGGGGCGCGCGGGCGACATAACGCCCAAACCAAACCAGTTTGAGAGAATGACAAATGTTACCTTGGTGCAAGAGTTGGCACTAATCTAACCTTTCATGAGTTAGTTGACCTGTTTCTCTTCTCGAAGAACTTTGAGTTTTATGAAAACGGAGGTCCGGTGTGCGTGAATGCCGTGAACAACCCTGGACTAGTGAGCAATTCTATAAAATATCCTACTAGTGATGCACTGTTATTTGGTGATTCATTGACACATGAATTTGGTGAGTGAGCAACTTAATACAGTAGTTCAAGTAAAGCACCCAGCAAATCAACAATGAAAAAGCGTTGAGTGGCAGTTCGAAGCAAAGAATGGATGGATAAGGGGTAGAGCTATCTGGGGAGGCCACTGTTCGATGAGAGATTTTGCATCTGCAAGTGACCAAGACGGTTATGGATTGCGTAGGTATGTTGATGGAAGTAGGTGTATAAGGATTGCGTAGAATCATTTACGATAACAATGGGTGTATAGTGAGTGATTGCATGCACGACTTAGAGTTAGAGAAGCGGGGGGGATGAAGATGGGTGAAATTCCACTTGCCAAATAGGCATTCCCGGGAACCAGTAATACGCTTCCGGCCTCCCAAACCACTTTATGGTGTTCCTACCAGGTGGCGAGGGGAAGCCAGGCCCATCTTGGGTTCGGCGCATTAAGGGGTTGGTTGAGACACCGGCTGAACTAATAGGGGGGTTGGGTGACATGGAGATTAAACCTTCTCCTACGCCTTTGCCGCCATCGCTGCCATTGTCGCTACGCATTTGAACACGTTTTACTGGTTTCTGGATGACAAATCAGCAACGCCGATCTCAGATCCAAGGCTATTATAACCAGCACTCCATATGCGCCACATTTCTCGAGCGTTGTACCCTCCTACAAGTCCTGTTGTGGTGCTGGAGATCGGGGAACATCCACTTTTTCCATCTCCCAAATCCGCATTTCTTGCACGACGCGGACACGGACGGCACGGAGGGAAAACATCATGGAGCAGGGGAAGAATCGAGCTGATATATTTGTTAAAAGGGACCCAGGAAAGCTCACGCTGTGTTGTTCCCGGTGCGATTTTCGCTCGATCATTGTGCAGGAGGACAAATAAGTGTCCGCAGTTGTTGCGCATGATTGAGTTCCGGCTCTACTACACGTTGAGGTGCCTCTGAGTTGCATAAGTCACGGGATAGTGGAGGTTTTGTTTGAACAATCCAAGCCGTTGAAGTGTGCTTTCCTCCACAAGGAGGGCGTGTTGTTTGAATACCGAGTCCTTAGATTGTAGCACCAATATCACAGAAATTGAAAACTCTACACACTAGAGGGGTTCGAAGACGTCTTGCGGGGGTCGGTTGCACTACTGTAATTGAAGAAATATTACGAGGGTCGTTTGGAGGCCATTACATTACTGTAAGTAAGTATGTGGGATGATCGCGATGTGAACAAAAAGGTCAGAGCCAAAGCAGCCTTCTGCCGCCAAATTCTAGGTGTGGTTGTCCAAATCGGCCTGTCCTGGACTATCGCTCTGAGGACTTGATCGCCACTCTGCGTGACTGACTGCAATCGATGACCTAGATTTTGCACTGGAGGAGGCTTCGGACTCGCTGAGGGTTGTGGGTTAGGGTTACCCCATATGGGCTTGGTTCATGATTATAGACCAAGCGCCGCCGCCCGGCGGCCACGAGGCCCGCGATGTCCGCCCATGTCCGCCCAAGTTGAATTCAAAACGACTTGGACCTGTTCTTCCCTCCCTTCCCTCTGCATCGTCGTCCTCGAACGATGAGCTCTCAGCAAGGGTCCCTTCGGCATCGGAGCGCTCACCAGTCACACCGGCGACGCCGCTCCCCCCCCTCCACTTCACCCGCCCGCCGCCGTCATCCCGGTACCGTCTCGGGCCGCTCCCCCTCCGACCTCGTCTCTCTCAGGGTTTTCGTCTTGTCCCATATCGAGGAAATAGAGCGGAAATTGCAGTCCCTGGAGAGCACCAACGCCCGCTGCTTGTTTTCCGGTCAGGATCACGATGACACTTCGGCCCCAGAGTCGCCCTGCCGATCACCGCCCACCGAAGAGGCAGACATATACTCATCTGGGTCACCTTCAGCTGGTGTATCAATCCCCGCGACGCCTCTCTCCGAGGAGCTCGACCTAATTGTCCATGAAGGGCTCAAACGATTGCACCACCTCCGCGAGGAAGTCTCCGCTCGTCTTCCAGATCTCGAAGAGCTCAAATTCCACTTTCCAGATTTTGATTTACGCGCGCGAATGCCAGCCATGCCAAACCTCAGTACCGTTGGCTCTAAGCTTCCCGACCTCGATGAATACCTACCCACACTCTCGGAGCGTTTACGGTCGCTACAGTCTTACCTATCTAGTATACCTTCAATATCCTCTGCCGTCAATCTCGGCCCACTGCACGACCTCCTCTCCTCCGAGCTTATTGGGGATGTCCAGGCCTCGGCTGAGAGAGCCCAGACGCAAACCGAGCGTACTGCTGCTCAGGTCATGAGTGCTCTCAAGAAGTCACTTCACGGCCGGAAGCTCATTTCGTACCATGACCTACCCGAGAAATGGCGCAATAACGAATGGGTCCACGGAGGGTATCGTTTCATTCCTCTGCAAGAATGGCCGTCTCTCGTCCTTTCCATCTTCACGCTTCATAACGAGACCGGTATGTCGCAACAACCAAATAAACGTATGCTGGCCCTGACAGGTTCCAATAGTCAACATCCATACTCACCTAATTCCCCTAATCCTCTTCGTTCCGTTCCTCCTTTACGGCTGGTGGCGCTACAATGACATAAACGAACTTCCCACGACCCTCTTCTCCATTTTCGCCTCCATTTGCCTGTTCTGCTCCGTCGTCTGGCACACGTGCACCGGATCCGCTCATGAAACGCTCATGGAGTTTACCGCCCGTCTTGATTATGTCGGCATCAGTTGGTTGATCAGTGCTAGCCTTGCGACCTTTTGCTGGTATGGGTTCTCGTGCCGACCTTTCGCCTTGGCTGTTTATCTGTCTGCCCTACTTGCATGTGGAATTGCTGGGAGCCTACTACCGTTCATGCAATGGTTCAATGCGAGGAAATACAAGGTGGCGTTTCAAGTGTTTCAAAACTGCGCCGTTTACTCAAGGATGTCTCTAGAAACGGCGTGTTGCGTTCTTCCTTTGCCTGGCATGGACGGGTTTAGGTAAGAATGACGCTTCTCATGACAATCAACGCTAATAATTGCTTTGTAGCACCCCTCGTTCATTTGTCGCTCGCTCATTCCTTTATGGACATGTGGCGCTACCTACGTATGGTTCAACTGTCGACCTGTAGAGTTCGTTTGAATGACGCATACCTTTAGGGCCGATTCTCCCCTCACTTGTCGCCTATAAGATAGGCGTAGCCTTCTACGCAATGCACTTTCCAGAGTGCTGTCTCTCCTTCGGATCGCATGCCAATGGCAATTACCACGGAGGCACCGACTCGACCGATTCGTACCAGTCCGTTTCTTCAGAAATAGAACTCGATCACCCGGACCTAGATCAAACTAGACATGCGCACTCCAAGTGGCGCTGGATTGACTATATTGGCGGAGGGAGCCACGCGTTGTGGCATATTCTCATCGTCGTCGCAGTTTTGGCCCATCGGGCGGGGATGCCCGGGCTTATGGTTGGACCAGCTGGGGAGAGGTGCCATGCGCCTCGGGAACTAGGGTGGAATGTATGAGGCCGCTGGCTCAATGGTGTCAAATTCAATGAACATGATGGGTACCTAGTAGAACGACTTTTCCTTTCCTTGCGAATATTCCGCAAACAGCATACTTACGATAACCTGGACCATTCCTTCAAGGTAGATCGGTCATATCGATATCGATGTTTACCACTTCTTGTATTGGGTGCTGATGGTATATGACTCCTCACACTTTACTTATGTTATTTGTGCTCGTCTATTGTCTCCTGTGGGAGGTTATTTGTATTTATTGCGCACGACGAGGCTCCGTCGTCATGCGTTACATTGGGCAGAGGCCGCAAGGGACGAGCCTCAATGAAGCACTGTATTCTTTATGCACGGCCGGTTAACATGTCGATGGTCAGATAAGGCCTCGAACATACTAAGGCCATGTCGTGGGGCTGTAGGCAAAAGGTCCTCTTCCTCTTCAGAAGTCAAGAGAAGCTAGTCAGGCTCTTCAAGGGGGTTGGTAGACGGCTATTGGAATTGACTAAACCTATGCATAGCGATATGATACAACACCCCCAGGTTGCTCGATATAATGTTCCCGCATCTCCTGGTTCTCGATGACATGCATGGGACTTGGTCACCCGAAAAGCTGCGATTCCAATCGAAGGATCTGTTCGGTCTATAAAGGTGTCGGGTTCGGAATTTTGTGTGCTGTTTTAATGTTTTACGCATATGCAGCGACTTATATAGGCGTCCAACCTTGCGACACTGCGTTATCATCCCGTGGCGGGGCATTGGTGATAGGAATTTATTTCAGTTACATGAGACGATTGTTGTTCTTTAGCACTTTCTACTTTGCTCAATAGCTCCTCATCCCAGCGCATAACTTAGAGTAAGAGTAACTGTAGCTGTAGCGTTCTGTATTCTGTATTAGTGACCGGTACAATTATTATAATGTTATTTAATGTTTGTGCTTTTCGTTGTTACTCCCCTTCCAATCAGTAATAAGAGGGCATTGCAGCAGGTCCAAGGTGGATGGACAAGATGAAAGCATCGGCCGCCTCCACGACCGCTTGGAACCCCGAACAATGTCTCAAAAGCCGCTCCAGCTACCCATCGGGTCAACCAAGTCAGCAAGGAATTGGCTGGAATTGAGTGGATATCGGACCAGAAAGATGACCCACCGACCAGTCTTGGTGAACGAGCATAGTACGGTGACGCCCTGTCCTCACGGCCTTTCACGTTGATCACACTCAGGAGATTGTGTAAATAAATGGTATTAAGCCAAACGCAAAAGTCATAATTGCTAGAGTGGTTAACAACAGTGAATGCAGCGGGTACTTGTCCACCCATATGGGGTATCGGGAGTAACGAAGAACGGGGACCGTCCACGGGGCCACGCACAAGTGAAGGTTGAAGAGTACGAGGTGCGAGGGACTAGCCACGACCGAATGGCGTGATGCATAGAGCAGGGGTTTTTGTCATGCATGTACTGTGGAACGGCCGGACAGAATGGAGTGTATACAGATATGAAGGACATTCTACCAACGGGATACGTGTATCTGGAAAAGAGACTGTAAATAACAAACGATCCCAACCGAAGGCTGATTTGACGTCCCTCTAGAGGAAGAGGCCGACGACCGCGCCAATGAAGGCGGCAACACCGGTGTAGGTGACAGGGGAAGCACTTTGGAAGGCGGAACCTGTGCCATTTTTATTAGACGCAGATGCGGACGCATTTGCGGGACGGCTCGTGGCGGAAGTGCTGCTGGGGCGAGTGGTGGTCAAGACGGTTGTGGCCGTGCCAGCGGCGGTGGGGCCGGTGCCAGCGGAGGTGACGCCTTGGATTTGGTTCTTGACGGTCTGGTTGAATGTGCCGGTCATGCCTTCAAGCGTGAACATGGAGGAGAAGGAAAGGTAGGGGTTGGTACCGTCCTTGAGAGTGACCGAGGAGAAGCGGATGAAGTAGGATTTGCCGTTTTCACCCACGGTAGGGTCGACGACAAAGTCGATGCTGTTAGTTGTTGCGACGTTGACAGAGTTCGGGTAAGCTGCGGATTGGGACCAAAGGAATCAGCTAAGGAAGTAACATAAACAATAAACATACCAATTGGCTGGAGGAAACTCTATAAAATGTCGATGATGTCAGCGGCACGTTTGTTTATTTGTTGTTTATTTGTTGTTTATTTGTCAAGTAACCACTAACCTGCTGGGCCTGGCTGCCAACGTAGAGGGCGATAGTGCAGTTGCCTTGCTGAGTGAGGGATACACGTTGGCTGTTGTCCTACGATGTTTACATGAGACGCGTGAGCGAATAAAGGGGGAGCGTGTACAGAGGGGTTCATGCCGTACCTGCCATTTCACACTGCAGGGCTGGCCACCAGTGCAGGTGGTCGAGACAGTGGGCAAGGTTACCTGGAAGAATGGTTAAGCGAGAGAGAGCGACCAGAGAGCGTATATGCGCATACAGCCAGTTCGCCGAGGGCTGGAACGGCAAGAGCAGAGACGGCAGCGATGAGGGTGGTGAGACGCATACTGAGGGTGTACTAAAAGGGGTAGTAGGGTGTAGTTGTAACGATAGGTGACTAGTTGTTGGTTGCAACGAGCGACTGGTGACGCGAAGGCGACGGCGACGGCGACGACGAGAGCGACGGCGAGGGGGAAGGCGAGGAGAACGAGTGAGGAATAAAAAGTAACAAAGTGGAACGGGTCCAAGCTTCTTGGCTTGTTGAAGAGCTCCGCATATGGATGTTGGCCCTTGGCCCTTGGCTGACCCCGAAGCCGAGCGCGTTCCCATGTGCCATGTGGCATGTCCTCAACCGCTCAAATAGAGGCGGGATTCTCGGCCGTTGACTGATATTTACTATATTTATCATTATCATCAAAATAGAACCCAGTTCCGCCTTTTTTGCCTTTTGCATTCCTCTCCGCCGTCCGCCTTCAACCCGCCCTATAAATAAATAAATAAATGTATGTTAGTATATCGAAACAGAAACAGAGACAATCGATCAGATAGGAGCGAAAGACATTTAGATGATATTTATCCACAGTAAATTTAAAAAAAATTTCAGTGTGAACTATGCTTGCATTGTTCATCCGATACACGACCGACGATGAACCTAGCAGACTCACTATCTGAGAGAGTGGGGAATGCGGGGAATGCGGGGAATGCGGAGAGGCGGAGTGAGTGCGGGGAGTGGGGCAATTCAAGAGGAGGATGAGTTTGTCCCTTTGCTTGGCTACTGCCAAAGCCCAAACAAGGACAAAGCTTGCCATGGCCCCAACCACCAACACCACCACGGCACATGTTCTGGCTTCGGATACGACATCTATCGACAAGAATCAAATCGAAGAAGAAGCAGTCCGCGTACGAGATGCAGCAACACGCTCTCAGAAGTGGAGAACACTCGCTATTCTTAATTTGTTCAAAGGTGCTTGCTTCTCCTCTGCTTCTGGCGATGACGAACGAACGAACGAACGAACGAACGATCGACGACGCTCGCTCATTCCCACCCTAGATCCCCTCTTTGACCCACCTCCAACACCGGACATGACCCTCATCGAGCCTTTCAACACCACCGACTTTCCGACCTTGCTCGGCCTGAATATCGCAGACCCAGATACGCGCCCACGAAAGCGGAGAAGGCTCGATAATGCCACCCTACACCACATTATACCAGATGTACGCGTATTTCCGTTTTGCTTTTCTTATCTCTCATCCTCCCATCTCCAACCATCTCCAGCCACACATCATACCCCCACCCCCCACCCACCGGCCCCGAGACCCAGATCTACATACTAGAATCCCGCCCTTCAAATCAAACCCAATCACACTGCTCCAACCGACCTCTTCTGCCAAACTCCGCGACAAGTACGCCCGTATGGCATGGTTCATTCCCGTTCGTGGCGCGCCCCTGATCGCAGGAACGAGCGGGGCAATCTTCTCTAAGACTCCAGCGGGCGAGGTATTCACGCAACTCGGCTACAACGTTCCAGCAAACCCTGCCACTACTGCGATCGCCGTGGCCGCCATAGCAGACGGTCACGACGCAACCAGCGTACAAGACGCAACCACGCTGCAATGGACTGCCCCCACCCTCTTCAACTTCTGGATGTTCCTCCTCCGCCTCCACGAGACCTCGGTCTTTGGCCCCCTTGCCATCTCCTTCCAACCTCGTCACTTCGCGCCCCTCCTCCGACCAACCCCAGATGTACGCTGGGGCCTTGACGCCTTCGAGACGATGGAGATAGACGGCGAGGAGAAGAAACAGAGGAGACGCTGGCTGAGCGAACGCCTCGCCGAGACGGACTACATCAAGATCTACCACGATGCCATGTTCGCGCTCAATTTGCGGCAGCTCATCGAGACGTACCGCGATGATGAGATGGTGCGGGGATGGTGTTCTCCCAAGGGCCACGGCTATTCCAGGGCTGAGGGTATGACCTTAGACAATAGTAAGGAGGAACATGGAAACGTCAAGAGGAGAGCGAAGGAGAACAACAAGGACAGGGGCAAGGCATGGAAACTGTTTAAGGGCATAAAGCTGTTGCTTGTTGATGAGCTCGGGGAGCCATTCTTGATTGCTTGAGCGTAGTGACCCAGTTCTTGTTGTTCAGATCGGAGAGGCCGGCCCTTTCGAGGTGCATATCCTTATTCGTTTGCATCTTTACTTGGCATCCAGCCCCAAGTAACCTCTTGTGAACCTCGATACGTTTTGGGTTGGTTCGAGCGACTTTCAGGCCTTGCTGAGTACAAAAAGCGCATATGATATTATCCCACACCCACTAATGCTACTTCGTGACAACCCAACGCACTTCAACGCCACTTTGAGAATCTTAGCCCCTATCAGCCGCCTCGACCCACACCACCCACCCGTCAATATTTTTGAGAGTTACACTAACCAACATGGTCGTTCGCCTTAGCTTTATACGAACCTATGCTATGTTCCTCTGGGACTGGAGAGGAGTTACAAACTACTGGTAGCTTAGTATGTCGTCAAATTCAAAGCATGATGAGAGACAAAGACGATTTATGGGGTGGTTGCAATGTCGATGTCCTCACTGTCTTCTCCTACATTTGCTCCCGCCAGGATAGGGTGGTTCCTGTTCGGTGTAATCATCGTACCGCATGTTTCAGCCCGACAAGTAGTGCCGTACTGTGTCGCTACTATCATCGGAGGGAGGGGCGGTTGGAATCAACCTAAGCGGAATGTTATAGGGTGCAATGGCGAATAAGGTAAGAGCCTCAGTGGTGGAGCTCGCGGTTGGAGCGATATCCTAAGAGGGATGGGTGAGAGAGAGGAGGGAGACGATGCGGGTCCAGGGTTTCGGTGATGAGAAGGCTTGTTAATTGGACATAGTATGGGGCTCTTAGGGGTGAGGAAGCTGGCAGGATAGAGTTGGAGAAAGGGAGGGTGCAGCGGTGTCTTAAAGGTATCAAAGAGGAAAATCAGAGTTTGCTTTGGTTGGGTGTATAAGTATAAATTAGCAGTGTATATTATCGTGGGTACTTTACACGATTCTCGGGATATGACTAGTACTCTCCCGGAAAAGAGCCAGCAAGAGTTGGGGTACGCAAGGAAATTGCAAAGCGAGAAACAGCGTTCAAAAATACGCGATGAAGCAACGGGACTCACGTGGGCGTTCAAATGTAAGCTCCGTTAGAGTTCTGGCCCGGGTGCGTCGAGAGAGGATGTAAGCACAGGCAAAAACTCGCGCCGGCGTGGGGCAAATGATCCTGAACTATTGTACCACAGAGGTGTTTGACCATTCACGAGTATTTCGCAAACAGAATCGGTGATAACCCGAGAAGGAGCGCCACCTCACGAACCAAACGAATCATGCCGGGTAAGCACTCCGAAACTCGTGACTGAATGGGGATTGTAGAGTCTATCCTGTGGATGGTGAGCACAATTTTGCGAAGCTTTGGTTTCCCTATGAGCTGGCGGAGCGACTGACCTAAGCTTCGAGCGGGGCGGTATCTAAGAGCGGGGCGGCATGGGAGTTGACGGGGAGCTATTCTAGGGGTCCAGAAGAGATGAGAGGGGCAACTTTGGTGCCATCGTAACCTCGGCTGGAGCGTGAGAGGAATGGACAACTGCTCAAGCAATTGGGGGTGGGATAGCTGCTCAAACGGGTCAGTCTACGACTGCCAGCAGGAGCAGTAAACGGATCATAGAGCACGCTACCAGCGCTCGGCGCCGGCGGAGGTTTGCGGTTTGCGGAGGATTGAGGACGCTTGGGAGAAAGGGGTCAACGTGCAGCCCAAAAGAAAAACCCTAACTACAATCTTACTTTTTTCCTCTTCCTCGCTCCCAGGCAGCCACCCTTGCTGTGGGCTCTGTCGACGGCAAAGCTCACCGACCGCTCGTGGCTGACGACGGCAGGAGCTAGGAGCTACTCCAAGCGAGTTGTCTCTCCCAGTTTCGGCTGAGCTCGTCGACCGCGGAGACAAAAACGGAGGTTGCGAGGTGTTGACCAAACAATGGGCGCTCATTGACAACACCGACGGCGAGCTCTCCTCTCCCTCGTACCCATTCGCCCCGACGCCCTTGACAGCCCCGATACTCGCTCCTCATCGCTTCCTACGATGAGCAGCAGCGGCAGACGACCACCGCCGATAGGACCCCGGTTGCTCGTCAACAACCACCACCACGACAGCGGCAGCGGCAGCAGCGGAGAGAACAGCAAACGAGACGGGGCTGCGCGGGACGACGGCCACCGCAATACAAACCGCGACAACAAATACACCTCGTCGTCATCGTATTCCTCGTCCAAAGATCGTGAACATGGCTATCGTCCCAGACATTACCCAGACGCGCCAGGCCTCGCAAACTCGTCGCACGACCACTCGCGCTCAACCGCACACGACACACGTTCTTCTGCACAAAATCCATCAGCTCTCCTCCGGCATAACCGACGTGAGTTCTTGCGCGCCTCCTCCAAGTTTTTCCGCAATTTTTTTCTGACGCGGTTTTCCCCCTCGGCGCGCTCACTCAGCCGACACCAACACCACCAACTCACAGCCAACTCAACGCGCACCATCGCCAATTCCAGAATGGCCACCGCCCGTAGAGGAACCGAGGAGGAGAAACTGGTACGCGATATACGACCCCGCACTCGATCCAAAACGGTCAAAGGGAAAGGATGTTATCTGCCGATACGACGGTAAGGCCCCCTATGGCGAGCCAGAAATCATCGTGCAGGACCCCCGACTGGAACTTAAAGCGCAGGGAAAGGATCTCAGTGCGCGCGGCGTTCGCAAGTTTCGCCCACAGTTGTACCCACTCATCTACGAAGTGCGTGTCCGGTCTTTTCCTTTTGCACACCTTGTTCACAAACTCCTTTACACAGTGGGATGAACGTTCAACTGGCCCACCTCCCCCACCCGCGATCCTCGTCACTGGTCTCAACCCACTCACACCATATCCACAAGTCCGTCGCCACTTCGCCCAGTACGGGACGGTCGTCGCTTTTGACGGAAAGTCGGACAAGTACACTGGTGCACCACTGGGCATCGTTTGGGTCAACTTCGGTAACCATGAGCTCGCGAAGCGTGTCGCTGAAAAGGAAGATGGGCAGCGCGTGTGGTTGGGCGGGGAGGGACAAGTCATCAAGGTCGAGCTCGACTCGGCCCAGCAGGAGAAATGTAAACAACGAGTCAATGCCGAGATTGTTAGGCGCAAAAAGGAACAAGACGCCAAATCGATGCGTCCGCCTCCTAACCCTCTACTGGGGTCCTCGTCCTCGTCCTCGTCTGCATCTGCAACCGCTGCTACAGGTACCATGCTGCATGTGAAAAGAGATGCGAGCGCGAGCACGACGACAACTCCGCTGAACGCGTCCTGTTTGCAGAAGTCGAGCATCGCGAACACGTCAATACCAGGAAACGGGATCCTCCCTCCCAAGCCAACTGCGACCTTCACGTTTACTGCAGTCAACGGCTCAACGCGGGGCATCTCCGCCTCGCGTATGTCGAGCGATGCCCCAATCGACCTCCGCCGCCTTGCACCCTCACGCCGCTCACCTTCCTCTTTGCATTCCCCTTCGCGATCTCGCTCTCGCTCTCGCTCACCAGCACGTGCATGTTCGCCCACCCGGTCGCCGCGCCGCCCTCCGTCGCCCGTCGATCCTCCTCCACCGCCTCCACAGCGCACGATTCCCAAACCCAGGACGCCTGCGGACATCGAGCGCGAGCGCGAGGAGGAACATGAAGAGATTCTCAAAGTGCTCGAGGCGAGCGGGAAGGAGCACATCAAGATTGACGGGTTACCTCTTGGTCGTGGTGTGCTTGACCGTAGCGGGATGATTGGCCTCAAAGAGGCGGATGTCAAAGAGTTTTTTGACGGGTTCGAGCCTGACCAGGTTGGTCTTTTCATGTCTGTCGTGGTTTTTCTTGGGTACTGGCAGGCCCATGAACAAATCATTTGTGCACCTCTCTGAAGTGTGACGAAGCTGACATACGTTGTGCTTTGCGTTTGATGCAGGTAGTTCACGATCACACCGGGTGGTATGTGACCTTCCATAGCCCTTCATCGGCCCGCCGTGCCTCGCTCGTCCTCGAAGGTCGGCTGTTGCTGCGCTACGTCGTCCGTCTCAACGTCGGCAACCCACCTCACCGGCATGCCGTCGTCCGGAAGAAGTACGATGAGCGAGCGATCATCAAGCAGACCCGCGAACGCATCGTACGCGAGCTCCGAGCGCAGGCTGAACGTGATGTTCGCGAGCGTATTGTTGCGGAGCGGATGCGCATGCTCGTCCATGAGGAGCGGACCCGTCGTGAGATCGAATTAAACGCGAGTGAAGGGGCGAAGACCAAGAATGAAAACGAGGAGGACCGCGAGGAGGAGGAAAATATCGGCTTTAATGTCCGGATGCGGATGGCTAACCTCAAGGGATTGTCGTTTAAAAAGAAAAAGATTGACGGGGAGGGCAAAGAGGGAGGGACGAGTGAGCCAGTACCCCTGCGGAAGCCGTTTGCCGAGAACCAGCGGGGAAGGATTGAAAAACGGGATCAGGAAAGGGCCACTACGATCAGTCCTATTGCTGTCAAGTCTGGGCCCCTGGTGCTCTCATCGCCCACTAAACCGCCCTCGCAAGTGCCAACGTTACATCTGCAAACCGAGGCGGAAGCGCGTGAAGAGGAGATACGCAGAGCTGCGAAGCGGGACAGATCGCGCAAGGAACGGGAGGCAGTCATTCTAGACGATGTGGCCGAGTCCGACTATGTGGCGGAAGGGGGGGCAGCCAAACCCGGCCCTGGTGCACAGAAGAAACGAAAACCCAAGGGTGGAGCCGTTGGGCGACCGAAGAAAGTCAAGGTTACCTCGCCAGAGATTTATCACACGCTCCTCGTAAATGATACGCCTTTCGTTGTAGAGATTCCCCCACTGCAACCGGCTCTCCCGACCTTAGCACCGCTCTCACCCGTCAAGAAAGAGCAAGGAGAACCACTAGACTATGCGGATACGCTCCTCTCCGGAGACTTCAGCGAGCTTAACCTTGAAGACGATGACGATGACGAAGACGTTTACTTTGCCAAGGTCGCGCTTATACGATACTTAGGTCAAGATCCAGATCACGATCTCGACCTCAATGATCCGGATGTGAAAGTTGCGTTCCCCGATCCAATACTGGACAAACCGCTCCCACCTTCTGGGCGCATCCACGCGACGGGTGCAGCGCGCTCAGAAGGGTATTACAAGATGCCTGATTCGGCGAAAGCGACGTATGTCGAGCAGTATGTACACCGTGGCAAGCGAGGTGCGAATATTGCAGCTGGGACTAACCGGATCGACGTGGACAAGACGGGTGTTGTGCAAGGCGTCTCATCTCGCTCCAACCGTGCGAATACCCGTAGACTAGCACAAGGATTGGGCCAGAAGGAGATGCTCCGACAGGCGTTGGCAAATTCGCTTGCCGAGGCGCAGGCAAATGAGGCAAAAAATAATGCCGCCGGTGGTGAACACGACCATGTTGCTCCTGCACCCGAGGTCACTGTCAAGTTCAATCAGCTCCAGAGTCGGAAGAAACAACTGCACTTCGCACGGAGTCCGATTCATGATTGGGGACTGTACGCGCTTGAGAGGATACCAAGGGGAGAGATGGTTATCGAGTATGTTGGGGAGGTCATTCGGCAGCAGGTTGCCGAGTACCGTGAGCGAGCTTATGAGCGGTCAGGGATCGGTAGCAGCTATCTGTTTAGAATCGATGACGATTTAGTAGTGGATGCTACCAAGATTGGGAACCTTGGGTGAGTCTAATGTTCACCTACACTGAACGCCTCTTGATGCGAATCGGCTCGAACAGCCGGCTCATCAACCACTCTTGCGACCCTAATTGCACGGCGAAAATCATCACCATCAGTGGACAAAAGAAGATTGTGATCTATGCCAAAGTTGACATCGCTCCTGGCGACGAAGTCACGTATGATTATCATTTCCCCCTTGAGGATGCCAAGGTTAGTCTACGTCCACCCTGCTATCTGTTCCTTATTCATGTCGGTGTTCAGATTCCCTGTCTCTGCGGAGCTGCAAAATGCCGAGGATTCCTCAATTGATTCCTCAAATGGACATGTGCACTTCTTTTTTAACGACTACTTACTATCTCTCTCGCCCTTTTCTTCGTGCACTAATCGACAGTGTATTCCTATGTATCGTGCTAATTCTAGCTTGATCATGTTGGTCATAACATTCAGTGTGATGGGATATTAAGCCATCGAAGAGTCGGGGGGTAGGGGCCCTCCCACAATTTAGTGAAAGGCACGAAACTTTTTCGTCTCAATCACGCCTGATGTCTGAGTTTCCTTGTTCGCAATCTGTCCAATATTCTCAGCGCGTAAGCTGGTGTCTCTACGCCCGTCGGACGAGATGGAAACATGGGCCTGGGGATGGTTGTGCAAATTTGGTGCGATGCAGTAGGATTGTACGACCTCTAAGTGGGCCGCGATTGCCCGTCTGGCAAGTGGGATCCTATGAGTTCATGACAATCGCGGAGCTAATTCTTGGAAACTTAAGATAGAAGGCTAATTGCTGCACCGCTTGAGTTGCCTCTGCTGGTTGTCCTCGTCAACACAAGTTGGCTTGTAACCATTGACTGGCCAAGTTGAAGGCATTATCGTGGACCCTGACACAAGAACAACCACCGTGGTGTGGTGATGCCCGGTTCAGTTTACTGAGCCTTGTAACTAGAGGGTCGGAACACCCTTCGTATTGTCGCTCGCAGTCATTGCTAGGCCTACCAACCTCCTCCTGCGATATCCATACAATGCGTATATCTATTATCATGAGTTGCGTTGCGATGAGCCGAATCTTGTTAATGAGTGAAGTTAGTTTCCGAGCAACGATAACTTGATTCGGAGGAAGCACACTATGAGAGAGGAACGGTTACAGGAGTAGATGGAAGCATCATCGTGGGCAGGTAGGTTATAACGACTGCTCCAATTGCGAATCTGGAGGATCTGTGTCAGCCGGGAAGGGAGCGCCAGCAACAGGAACTCACAGAAGAGGAGATATGCCGTTTCCACCT
>WNFL01416003.1_pt1 | contig 22261 bp, 25 predicted proteins | sample 5400361 | NCBI WGS metagenome assembly WNFL01 (sample SAMN13153351, study PRJNA577476) | soil metagenome | isolation source: 40 cm soil on Douglas fir-dominated hillslope | place: USA:California | collected 2013-09-17
TTTCGAAACTGACCTGTTCGAGCCCCTGATCAAGCTCATCAGGGATCACAGCAAGAAGCCGACGACGCTCTCCGAAAGGATCATCGCCGACCACATTCGGGCGGCGACTTTCGTCATCGCCGATGGCGTCCTGCCGTCAAACGAAGGTCGTGGGTATGTGCTGCGTCGCCTGATTCGCCGCGCGGCGATCCACGCTCGGCGAATCGGGTTCGACCGACCGCTTACAGACGCTGTCATCAGCGTCGGCGCTGCCATGCATGAGGCGTATCCGGAGGTGCAGCAGCGCATCACTCAGATTCAGGGCGCAGTGTCCGATGAGATCGGACGCTTCAGCCGCACCCTCGAGCAGGGCATCGACCAGTTCGAGCGCGTGGTCGCGAAGAACCCGAAGCGCATCCCGGGCGACGAGGCGTTCAAGCTCCACGACACGTTCGGGTTCCAGCTCGAGCTGACGCGCGAGCTTGCGGATGAGCGCGGCATCGAGGTCGATGAGGAGGGGTTCAAGACGGCGATGTCCGCGCAGCGGGAGCGGTCGCGCGGCGCCATCAAGCAGACGTGGACCTCGGTCGAGAACCTTCCTCGGTCGGAGTTCACTGGCTATGGCGAGCTCTCAACGGAAAGCAAGATCTCCGCGCTGCGCAAGGACGGCAAGCCTGTCGAGAGCGCCGCGGAGGGTGACGCGGTCGAGGTGTTCGTCGAGCGCACTCCGTTCTACGCGGAGTCGGGCGGGCAGATCGGCGACACCGGGTCCATCACGACAGCCTCGGGGCGCGTGCGCGTCGAGGACACGCAGAAGCCCGCTGCCGGTGTGATCGCGCACCTTGGAACGGTCGTCACCGGCGAGATCCGCGTCGGCGATAGGGCCACAGCGTCGGTCGACGCATCGCGGCGGGCGCAGATCGCACGCCACCACTCAGCCACGCACCTGCTGCACAAGGCGCTGCGCGAGACGCTCGGCGAGAACGTCGTCCAGAAAGGATCGTGGGTCGGACCTGACCACACCACGTTCGACATCCCGCTCAATCGCGCGATGACGAAGGACGAGATCGCGCAGGTGAACCGGCGCGTGATGGATAAAGTGCGCGAGGCGCTGCCCTTCCACGAAGACATCAAGCCGTATCGCGAGGCGGTCGCGCAGGGCGCGATGCATCTGTTCGAGGAGAAGTACGGCGACACCGTTCGGGTCGTGTGCTTCGGCGACTGGACATGCGAGCTGTGCGGTGGCACGCACGTGAAGAACAGCGCTGACGTCGGGACGGCCCTGATCCTCTCGGAGTCGAGCATCGGTTCCGGTCTGCGCAGGATCGACATGGTCGTTGGCACGGCGGCCGATGAGCTGGTGCGCCGGGATCGTGATCTCCTGACCGAGATGGCCAGGTCGTTCAACTTGAGCCCGGAGCAGCTGCCGTGGCGCATCGAGGCGCTACGTGCTCAGCTGAAGGAGGCCGAACGGGAGCGCGAAAGGCTGCGCCGCGAGCGCATCGCAGGTGACGGGTCGTCGGTCAAGCACGGCCGTGTGGACTACGTGGCCGAGACGGTGGATGCTTCTAACGTGGACGAGTTGAAGTCGTACGCGGACCGCTATCTGGAGAAGATGAAGTCCGGGATCGTAACCGTTACGGCCGGCGACAAGTTTGTGATCAAGGTGTCCAAGGACCTGACAAGCCAGTACGATGCCAATCGGCTGAAGGAGCTTTTCGGTAAAGGCGGCGGCCCAGCGCACCTGGTGACCGGCACGCTTACAGTTTCAGCAGACGAAGCTTTCCAACGACTTGCAGACGCCCTGAAATGACGAAGTTCAAATTCCTACGTAAGCGCAGCGAGTACTACCGGCACTTCACCGTGCTGGACATCGGCACCGATCTCATCAAGGTGCTGGTCGTACGGCGAGATGGTCCGGACGGCGAGATCCTGGGCGTCGGCCGCGAGCCTCAAGCCCCCGCAGCGATGTCTGGAGGCGCGATCGCAGACCTGGAAGCCGTGATCCAGGCGTGCAACCGCGCCCTCGAGGCCGCCGAGGACATGGCCAGCACGGTGCCCGGCCAGGTCGTGGTCGGCATCGCCGGCGAGCTGATCAAGGGCTTCTCGTCCACGATCGCCTACCCGCGCGAGAACTCCAAATCTCGCGTCCGGTCGAGCGAGATCTCGTCCATGCTCCAGATGGTCCAGCGCCGTGCGCTGCGCGAAGCGCAGCACCTCCTGGAGCTCGAACGCAGCTACGGCCAGCTCGAGGCGCGGCTCGTGCACTCGGCCATCACCAATGTGCGCGTCGACGGCTACCCGGTCACCAACCCGGTCGGCTTCACCGGCAAGAACCTGGAAGTCACTGTCTTCAACACGTTCGCGCCAATGACCCACATCGACGCGGTCGAGACCGTCGTGCGCGAGCTCGACCTCGAGCTGGCATCGGCGGTGGCGCAGCCTTACGCGCTTGCCCGCGCATGCGCAAGCGAGGAGGTGTGGTCGGAGGGCGGCATCTTCGTCGATGTCGGTGGCGGAACCACCGACGTCGCGCTCGTGCGTGACGGCGGGGTGGAGGGGACCCGAATGTTCAACCTCGGCGGCCGCGCCTTCACGCGCCGGCTGGCCCTTGCCTTCGGCCTGAGCTACGAAGAGGCGGAGGCGCGCAAGCTCCGCCATTCCGAAGGTCTTCTGTCGGCCGAGCAGCACCGCCAGGTGTCCGAGCTGCTCAGCGCCGACGCCGAGGTGCTCCTGCAGGGCCTTGCGTTGAGCCTGAAAGAGCTTGCCCGCGGCGACCGCCTGCCCTCGAACATATTCCTGTGCGGCGGGGGGAGCCTGCTCCCTGAGCTCACCCTCGAGATGGGCAAGAACAACTGGGCGACCGGCCTTCCGTTCCCGAGATCGCCTAAAATCCGCCACTTGGTCCCGCCGGACGTTCGCAACCTGACCGATTCCACAGGCCAGCTCTCAAGCCCGCAGGACATCGCTCCGATGGGCCTCGCGAACCACGCGCTTCGTACTGAGACGGAGGAGAGGGACACCGTGAACTCGGTCATGAGGCGTGTCCTGGGAGCTATAAAGGCATGAGACAGAACCTTCCAGGAGACCTGTAGACGCCATGGCAGCCGATCCGATCTACGTCGAGACCGAGGAGGAGATCCCCGAGGTCGTCGAGCGCATCAGGCGTACGAGCAGCCAGGAGACGATGCTCGTACTCCCGGCCAGGTCGCGCGTGGGCCAGAGCCGGTTCAACTTCCAGCTGCTCAAGAACTACGCCTCCAGGATGGGCAAGAAGGTCACAGTCGTATGCGACGACCCTGCCGTCCAGAAGATGGCGTCCGAAACAGGATTCGCGGTTTTCGGAACGGTCGGACCGGCCGGCGAGGGCATCCCCTCCCAGGAGCCGCCGCCGCCCGCGCCGAAGAAGTGGTGGCAGCGCAAAGGTCAGTCGCTTTCACCGCACATAGGCGTCATCGCGCCGACCAGGCTCATCACCAAGACCGTGACCGAGCTGAAGCCGGGGCGCTTCCTGCTCTACATGGCGGCGCTGATGATCGTGCTGGTCGGGCTTTCGGCCCTGGCGGTATTCATTCCAAGCGCCCAGGTGACGCTGATCGCGCAGGCCGCCCCGTACTCGCAGCGTGAAGTCGAGATCCAGGCCGAGCCCGGCAAGGCGCCGATCCGCGTGCGCGTGAGCCAGGTATCGCGCACGGACTCGCAGGGCTTCAAGACGACAGGCGTGAAGGCGGTGCCGCTGGCGCCCGCACTGGCGGCGGTCGTCTACACCAACAATCTCCCCGTGCCCCACTGCCCGGGTCTCGACTGCGGGTCGCCCGGCCTGGTCTTTCCACGTGGCCAGCGCTTGAGGGACACCAAGGACAGCCTCGAGTTCGCGCAGATCTCGCCGAACACTCTCGTGAAGTGGAAGAGCACTGGGACCGTCACCGTCCAGGCAGTTCTGCCCGGCTCGGTTGGAAACGTGGGTGACAACGTGATCACGACAATCGAGGGCCTCGCTTATACGAACGTCTCCGCAACCAACCCCCAGGCCGCCGGCGGGGGCTCTGACCCGTCGACGACGCCCCTTATGACCGAGTCCGACTTCGACGCCGGGCGCGCGCAGCTCGAGCAGTCGCTGCACCAGGAGATCGCACAGCAGCTCGCAGCCGGGCTGCAGAAGGGCGAAAAGCTCAGCTCGACGATCGTGTTCGGCGCGCCGCAGTTCAACACCGACCACAAGCCCGGCGATACGGTACCCAGCTTCAGCGGCACGATGACCGTGCTTGGCGAGGGCGACTTCTACGTGGACTCCGACGTGGCCAAGGCTTACACCACCTATCTCGAGCAGCGAGTGCCCACCAACCAGCAGCTGCTGACCGACTCAGGCGTGAAGGTCGATTACCGCATCCTCAACGCGACGAGCGGCGGGCATCTCACGTTCATCGGGAACGCGACCGCGTTCGTGGCGCCCAAGCTGGACGAGAACAAGATCCTCGCCTCCATCGTCGGCCGGCCGCTGCAGGGCGCCAAGTTCTACCTCCAGACGCTGCCGATCCGCTCCTCGACCATCGAGGAGCAGCCGATTCCGCTCCCGCTGATGCCGCTGCTGGCGCGGCGCATCACGATCAAGTACATCGTCGAGCCAGGCCAGGCCGGGACACTCAACCCCGCAGCGTCGCCGTCACCGTAGCCCGGCCGGGCATGCGCATCCTCGCCGTCGACCCAGGGTCAAAGCAGGTCGGCCTGGCCATCAGCGACCCGACGGGGACGATCGCGACGGCGCTATCAACACTGCCGGCGACGCCCTCGGAGACGCTTGCCGCGCGCATTGCCTCCGCTGCCGCTGAACAGTCGGCCGAACGCGTCGTCGTTGGCCTGCCCCTTCGGCTCGACGGTTCGCACGGACCGGAGGCCGCCGCGGCCGAGCGCCTCGCGGCCGGCATCCGGAAAGCTTCGCGCCTGCCTGTGCAGATGGTGGACGAACGGCTCACGACCGCCGCCGCCGAGCGGTCACTCATCGAAGGAGGCGTGAGTCGCGAGAAGCGTCGCGCGTCGATCGATCGCGTCGCGGCGGTGCTTCTTCTCCAGGGCCACCTCGACGGCATGCGGAGGTCGAAGCATGCCGGCTGAGGAACACAACGGGGGCGAGGAGCCACAGCCGATCACGCTGATCGATGAGTCCGGGGAGGAGCGCACGTTCCGCATGCACGACGCGTTCGAGCTCGAAGGCGTGACGTACTACCTGGTGGAGGGTGCGGACGAACCGTCTGAGGTGCTGCTCCTGCGAGAGGTGGGTGGCTCGCTCGAGACCGTCGATGGCGCCGAGTTCCAGCGCGTGATGACCGCGCTGGAACATGATGAAGTCGATTGAAGCGACTCGTAGCATTCGTCGTCGTCCTGGCGTTGCTTGGCCTCGGCGCCTCGCGCGGCTACGACTGGTGGAACTACCAGGTCACCACGCCGGTCAGCACCACGAGCCAGCCCGTTGTCGTCCACGTGCAGGTCGGCGAGCTGCCGGCCGAAGTGGCCGGCGACCTCGACCGCCAGCATGTGTTGCGCAACAAGACGGTGTTCGAGTGGTACGTGCGCATCTCGGGCGTCGGATCGCGGTTTCAGGCGGGGTCGTTCCTGCTCAACCGCAACATGAACATGATGCAGATCGCCAACGCGCTCCAGCGGGGCGGCGCCGATCAGAAGGTGATCACGATCCCCGAGGGCTTTCCGCTGAAGTTTCAGGCCAACTTTGTGGAGAAGGACTGGCCCGGAATGGGCGCGGAATACCTGAAGGCCGCCGCCAATCCCAACTGGGCCAAGGACTACGACTTCCTGAGCACGCGGCCTGGCAACGCCGATCCGCCGCTAGAGGGCTACCTGTTCCCGGACACGTACTCCGTCGACCCCACTGCGGGGGTCAACGGGCTGATCAAGCAGCAGCTGGACCAGTTCGGCACGGTCTTCTCGCCCGACCTTCGCACCCAGATCGCGAAGCCGGCGACCGGGCGGCCGGCGGAGTCGATCGAGAGCATCGTCATCCTCGCATCGATGGTGGAGAGGGAGGCCAACAAGGACTCCGACCGCGGCAACGTCTGCAGCGTGTATTACAACCGCCTCGCCAACAAGATGCCCCTCGGCGTCGACGCGACGCTGCTCTACTACCTCGGGCGCCTGACTCCCGAGCCGACTTTCGCCGAGCTTCAGCTCAACGTGCCCTTCAACACGCGCAAGCACCCGGGCCTGCCGCCCGGCCCGATCAGCAACCCGGGCAAGGCCGCACTGCTTTCATGCATCAACCCGCCGAAGACGGCTTTCCTCTTCTACTTCACCGACCGCAACGGGACCACGCATTTCGAGACCAACGAGGCCGACTTCAACAAGGACATCCAGAAGTACGGCGTGAGTGGTTCCTGAAGATATGAGAGGAAACCGCCTGGTTTCCTCTCATCGGACCGCTCAACGGCCGTCGTCGAGGATGCGTTGCGCGAGGTCTGGCCGGCCGGATTCGCGGCCCTGCTCTCCTTCCTCGAGCAGCACACCACGCCTGCTGTGCATGAGGTCAAAGTCGTGGCTGGGCCAAGCCCAGCCACCCCCGCCATGAGGGTCTACCTTCTCGGCCACGGAATCTCGTACTCACGGAGCCCGGCGATGCAATCCGCGGCGTTCCTAGCGGCTGGCCTTGACTGGTCGTATGACCTGCTCGATGTGCCGCCCGCGGAGCTGCCGGATGCGATCCAGAAGCTGCGCGCGCCAGATGCCGCCGGGGCGAACGTCACCATTCCTTACAAGCTGGCAGTGATGGAGTACCTCGATCGCCTCGACGCCGACGCCCTGCGCGCGCACGCCGTCAACACGATCAGCCGTGACCGCGAGCTCCTGATCGGCTCCAACACCGACGTGGCCGGGATTCGGTCGGCACTCGACGAGGTCGGCCTGACCGACCCGCGCGGATCCAAGGTCGTGGTGCTCGGCGCCGGCGGATCCGCGAGGGCGGCAGGCGTCGCGTTGGAAGGCGCGCACATGACGTTCATCGCACGGCATCCCGATCGATCGGGCGAGCTTCCTGGACACGTGGCCGCGTGGTTCGACCAGAGCTGGGAGTCGGAGGCGAGATCAGCCGATCTGCTCGTGAACGCAACGCCGCTGGGCCGGCGCGAGGAGATGCCGCTGCGGCCAAACGCGCTCCCCAAGGAGGGCGCTGTGATCGACCTCGTCTACGTCGCAGGTGGCACGCCGCTGATCCGCAAGGCGCGTTCACTCGGCCTGCGCACCGCCGACGGCTGGGGCGTGCTCGTCGCCCAGGGGGCGCGATCGTTCGAGATCTGGACGGGGAAGCCGGCCCCGGTCGACGCAATGCGCGAAGCTCTCACACCATGAACCCGCTGGTCGTCGCGATCGCCTGGGCCGCGGTCGGCGCCCTGGCCGGGTGGTTCATGCGGTGGGGCTCGGTCAGGCTGGCCCGCCTCGAGGGCCTGGAGCCAGCCTTCAAGCTCTGGCAGGTCTACGGGCCGCCGATCCTTGCCGCCGCCCTTTTTGCTGTGTTCGGTTACGGGCTGGCGGGCTCTCTGAGCCTGCTCGCGCTGCGCAGCATCTTCGTGCTGGTGCTCGTCCAGGTGATCTTCTTCGACTTCGAGCACCACCTGATACTCGACCGCGTGATGTTCCCAGCGATGGCTCTCGCTGCGGTCGTGAGCTTGTTCGGACAACCCTGGTGGGCCGGCCTCGCCACGGGCTTCGGCGCGGGCCTGCTGTTCTTCATCCTCGCCGCAGGTGGCTCGGCGCTGATGAAGCAGGAGGCGCTCGGCTTCGGCGACGTGAAGCTGGCGGTCTTCATGGGACTGCTGCTCGGCGTGCCGATGATCTTCAGCGCGCTCTTCTACGGCGTCCTGTTCGCGGGCGCCGGCGCCATCGCCTTCATCGTCTGGCACAGATCGCTGAGGGGCAATATCGCCTATGGCCCCTACCTCGCCGCGGGAGCGCTGCTCGGGCTGTTCTTTCTGCAGTAGCGAGGTTCCGTTACCCTAGGCGCCGATGGCGGGCGAGCTGCTTCCAGGCGAGAACCTCATCCTCAAGCTCCACCAGCACTGGATCTTCGTCGCCAAGTCGCTATTGATCCCGATCGCGCTCCTCCTGCTTGTGGTCGTGGCGGACATCGTTCTCGGCTCCACCACCGCAAACAACATCCGCCTTCCGCTGACGCTGGCGATCGTCGCCATCGCGATCCTGTGGCTCATCGTCGTTTGGATCCGCTGGCAGTCGATCGTCTACACGCTGACCGACCAGCGCATCAAGCTCGAAAGCGGCGTGTTCTCGCGGTCGGAGAAGATCATCCCCATCGATCGCATCCAGGACTGCACGACGCGGCAGTCGCTGCTGGGCCGGATGCTCGGCTACGGACGCGTCGAGGTCGATGCTGCAGGCGCGCAGGGTGCCGAGGTGCTCGAGCACCTGCCCAGGCCCGGGGTGTTTCGCGACCAGGTGTTTGTGCAGTCGGAGCGCCGGCGCGGTGTGAGTCCCAGCGCTCCGACCGGCCAGTCAGGCGTCTGAACCCACATCTCGTCGCCCAAGAAGAGCATCGCGCTCATCGGATTCATGGGTTCGGGCAAGAGCGTGGTGGGAGCGATTGTTGCTGACCGGGCGCGAGCGCCGTTCCACGACCTCGATCTCATGATCGAGAACGAGGCCGCGATGAGCATCCCCGAAATCTTCGCCAGGCGCGGCGAGGCGGCATTCCGGAGCCTGGAGTCGCGACTCTTGCCTGAGGCGCTCGAGGCCGGCGCGGTCGCGGCGCTGGGCGGCGGCACCGTGATGGACGACGCCAACTGGCAGCTCATCCAGCAGCGCTCGGTGCCTGTCTACCTGGAGCTGTCCTTCGAGACCATCTGGGAGCGCATCGGCCGAACCGAGAACCGACCCCTCATCGCGGGTCGCGTGCGCGAAGAGGTGGCCGATCTGTTCGAAAGCCGCCGCCCACGCTACGAGGAGGCGGCCCGCCGGATCGACGCCGGCCGTTCACCTGATGAGGTCGCATTGGACCTCCTGGCGCTTTGGCCAGGCTGATCGTCGACACGCCCGGCGGCACGTACCCCGTGCACATCGGTCGTGGGGTGCTGAAGGAGCTGCGCCGAACGATGGCGCGGCTCGAGCCGACCGGCGCTGTGGTGATCGCCGACGCCAGCGTGCGGCCGATCGCCCACGCGGTAGCCAAGCACCTGAAGGCGTCGCGGGTCAAAAACGCGATCTACGTGATGCCAGGCGGCGAGAGATCGAAGTCACTTGCCGGGCTGGCGGGGTTGCTCGCGTTCCTGGAGCGCCAGCGGATCGACCGAGGAGGCTGCATCGTGGCGGTCGGCGGTGGCACCGTCGGCGACCTTGCGGGCATGGCCGCCTCGATCTGGCTGCGCGGCATCCGCTACGTCGAGGTGCCGACGACACTGCTCGCGATGGTCGACTCCAGCATCGGCGGCAAGACTGGCGTAAACGGCGTGCGCGTGAAGAACGCCATCGGTACGTTCTGGCAGCCCTCGGCGGTGATATCCGACCTCGCTTGCCTCGACACTCTGCCTCGCAATCGGTACCGAGAGGCTTTTGCCGAGGTTGTAAAGTACGCCGTCGCCATGGACCACGGGCTGTTCGACGTCCTCAAGCGCGAAAGCGCGCGACTAATCGCCGGCGATGAGGACGCGCTCGAGGACGTGATCGAAAGCTGCGCCACCGCCAAAGCGCTGGTGGTCGCGCGCGATGAGCGCGATCGCGGGCCGCGGGCGATCCTCAACTACGGCCACACCGCCGCGCACGCACTCGAGTCAGCGAGCCGCTTCCGCATCTCCCACGGGCGCGCGGTGGCGTTCGGCATGAGGGTCGCCGCCAGGATTGCGTTCGACCTTGGCCTCTGCTCCGAGCGGTTGGTCGACGCGCAGGACGACCTGCTATCGACATACGGCCTTCGCGACGAGCACCCGCGCGTGTCGCTCGAGAGGATGATGGCCGCCATCCCTGCCGACAAGAAAGCCCGGCGGGGCAGGGTGGCGTGGGTGCTGCCTCGTCGCATCGGCCACGCGGTGATCGGCCAGAACGTGCCGGCGCGGCTCGTTCGGCGAGTCGTGCGAAGGTCGCTGGCTTGAGAAAGATCGTGGTCGTCAACGGACCCAACCTGAACCTTCTCGGCAAGAGGGAGCCTGAGATCTACGGCACGCGGTCGCTGGCGGATCTGAGCGAGATGGTGCGAGCGCGCGCGGCCGAGCTAGACGTTGAGGTGTCTCTTTTCCAGAGCAACAGCGAGGGAGAGATCATCGACTTCCTGCAGAAGGAGGCGCCTGGTTCGGCGGGCGTGATCATCAACCCGGGCGCGTTCTCTCATTACTCGCTCGCCATCTACGATTGCCTGCAGGCGCTTGCGCTCCCGGTGGTTGAGGTTCACCTCTCGAACATCCACGCGCGCGAGAAGTTTCGATCCAAAAGCGTGACCGCCCGCGCTGCTCGCGGCGTCATCACCGGGCTCGGGTTCGACGGCTACAAGCTGGCTCTGGAGTACCTGGCGGAACACGGTGGTAAGCACTAACGACTTTCGCCCGGGAACGATGTTCGAGATGGACGGTCAGCTCCTGTCCATCGTGACGGTCGAGCACATCAAGCTGGCAAGGGCAGGCGCGGTCATCAAGGCCAAGCTCCGCAACGTGATCACGGGCTCGATCTTCGAGCAGAGCTTTCGCGGCGGCGAAAAGTTCAAAACCGTTCGGATCGAGAGCACCGAGGCGACTTATCAGTACACCGACGGCAACCACCATTACTTCATGGACTCGCGAACGTACGACCAGGTGCCAGTGGACGAGGACATGCTCGAGGACGTCCTGCCATTCCTGAAGGAGGGCAGCGAGGTGTTCCTGCAGCGCCACGATCAGCGCCTCATCGGAGTGGGGCTGCCGATCAACGTCGAGCTGAAGGTCGTCCAGACCGATCCAGGCTTTCGCGGCGACACGGTCTCCGGCGCGACCAAGATCGCAAAGCTCGAGACCGGAGCGACCATCCAGGTGCCGCTGTTCATCCAGACCGGCGACGTCGTCAGGGTAGATACCCGCACTCGCACCTACATAGAGCGCGCCTAGGTCTTGTAGCCGGGCACTAGCCGCAATCGACGCCGAGGGCGTATGGTGGCGCGAATGGGAGAAACCGCCACTCTCGGAGCCGTTCGTGTGGCCAACGAGGTTATCGCCAGCATTGCGGCGATGGCCGCCTGCGAGGTCGAGGGCGTAGCGGGCATGGACGAGGCTGCGGCTAGGCATTTCGGAGACTGGGTCAGGCGGCAGACGGCCCACCGCGGCGTGCGGGTGCAGGTCGAAGCCGATCGCTCGATCCACCTGGAGGTCTTCATCTCGGTCGACTCGGAGTCTCAGTTCGCGCCCGTCGCCAGCGCGGTGCAAAGCAACGTGGTCGAGGCGACGGAGCGGATGCTTGGCCTCGAGGTCGGTGAGGTGAACGTCTTCGTCTCCAGCGTCGCGTTTGCCAGCTAGGGTCCCCAAAGCCCACCGAAGCCACTCCGGCAAGCGGCACCAGGCGCGCGAGCTGGCGCTGCGGGTGCTGTTCCAGCTCGAGACGTCGGCCGATGATCCGGACGAGGTGTTGCAGTATCACGCGGCGGAAAGCGCGGCCACGCCCGAGGTCGCAGCGTTCGCCAGCGAGCTCGTGCGCGGTGTGCTCGCCAACAGAGAACAGCTCGACGCCGTGCTCGCCGAGGCGTCCGAGCACTGGAAGGTCAAGCAGATGGCGAAGGTGGATCGCACGATCCTGCGCATCGCCGTGTATGAGCTGACCGTCGACAAGAATGTGCCACCAAAGGCTGCGATCAACGAGTCGATCGAGCTGGCCAAGACCTTTTCCGGCGACGAGGCCGGGCGGTTCGTGAACGGCATCCTCGGCCGGGTCGCAGCCGCCACCGCGTGAGCGCCCAGCCGGCCGACGTTCTGGACCGCCTGGAGCGGGCGATCGCCCGCCTTTCCGACCCTGACGCACCGCTCGAGGAGCTGGTCAGCGCCCACGAACTGGCCCAAAAGCTGCTGGACCAGGCGGAGGAGGAGCTGAAGGCTTTGAGGACCCGAGTCGAGGACCTCAGCCGACAATTGCAGCCGTGACCTTTCTGTTGCCGCCGGTCGTGGCCTGGGCGATCGCCCAGGTGGCCAAGGTGGCGCTGAGCTCGATCCGGCAGCGCCGGCTGAACCTGCGCGTGCTCGCCGACCCTGGCGGCATGCCCAGCAGCCACAGCGCGATCGTCATGGGCCTGACCACGGCGATCGGTCACCACGGGGGTGTCACCAGCCCCTCGTTCGCGATCGCGCTTATCTTCTCGTTCGTGGTGATGTACGACGCCGCCGGGGTGCGCCGCGCGGCGGGCCGTCAGGCGGCGGTGCTGAACCGGCTCGTCCAGGACATGGTGCACATGCGCGGCATGCAGGAGCAGGAGCTTCGCGAGCTGCTGGGCCACACGCCGTTCGAGGTCCTGGTCGGCGCGATTCTCGGCGTCGTCGTGGGGCTGATCCTCTGATGCCCCGCCTGGACGCGCTGGTGACCAAGGCTGGCCTGGCGCCGTCCCGGGAGCGCGCTCAGGCGCTCATCATCGCGGGCAAGGTCAAGGTCGACGGCGAGACCGTGCGCAAGCCCGATCGAGCTGTGGCCGAAGGCACACCTATCGCCGTCGCAGTAGACCAGGAATACGCGAGCCGCGGAGCGTTCAAGCTCGCGCCGGCGCTCGACCGGTTTGGCGTCGAGGTCGCTGGCCGCGTTTGCGCTGACATCGGCGCGTCCACAGGGGGTTTCACCGACGTCCTTCTCCGGCGCGGAGCGACGCGCGTCTATGCAGTCGATGTGGGGCGGGGGCTGCTGCACTGGCGCCTCCGCCAGGATCCGCGCGTTGTCGTCATCGAGCGGGTCAACGCGCGGAATCTCGAGTCATTCCCCGAGCCGGTCAGCCTGGTCGTGATCGACGTCTCCTTCATCGGGTTGGAAAAGGTGCTGCCGGCGATCACAACGGCGGCGCCGAGCGCTGAGGTGGTCGCGCTCTTCAAGCCGCAGTTCCAGGTCGAGCGCACGCAGGTTGGGAAAGGAGGGATCGTCCGCGACGCCGATGCCATCGAGAGCGCGCTTCGGCGATTCCGTGATTGGTGCGCGGCCAATTCGTTGCGGGTGCTGGCGGAGGCGCCATCAGAGCTGGCGGGCGCTGACGGAAACCGCGAGATCTTCATCCACCTCGAGCGGTCGGCTTCATGATCGCCTGCATCGTCTCCGGTCCCGGCGCGGCCGACACGATCCTGAAGCGGGCCGAGGAGAGCCTCGCGCAACATGGCGTCGAGAGCTGGCACGCAAAACGTGACCAGCCTGAGGGCACGATCACATCGTGGCTCGCGAAGACCGAGCTTCTGATGACACTCGGCGGTGATGGCACATTCCTTGCCGGCGCTCGCCTTGCGGGGCCTCGCGGCATCCCGCTTCTCGGCGTCAACCTCGGCCGGCTCGGCTTCCTCACGGAGCTCGAGGAGGATCAGCTCGAGGCCGGCGTGAGCGGGTTCATCGAGGGCAAGCACAGGATCGAGGAGCGCACGATGCTCCAGGTCGAGCTGTTCCGCGGGTCCCGGCGAGTGGCACGCAGCATGGGACTCAATGAGGTCGTGGTCGACCGCGCGGAGGACGCCCGCATGCTGCGGGTGCAGATCGAGGTCGGAGGGCAGGGCGTGGGTGTGATCGACGCGGACGGCGCCATCGTCGCCACCGCCACCGGCTCAACCGCATACGCACTTGCCACCGGCGGCCCGATCCTGGAGCCGACGCTGCGAGACCTCTTGCTCGTGCCCATGAACCCGTTCGCGCTGACGGTGCGCCCGATCGTGTTCTCTCCGCAGCAGGACATCGTGCTGTCGATCGTGCGCGGCCCGGCCGAGATGCGCATCGACGGCGGACGCCGCGGCCGCGCGGTCGCCACCGGCGACACGCTGCGATGCAGCCCGCACCCGCGACGGTTGAAGGTGATCCGCTTCGGTCCGCCCGAGGACTTTTACCGCCGTCTGGGCGACAAGCTCGGGTGGGGACGGCCGCTCGTCCCGATGAAATAGGGTCGAAGTCGACCTGAGGTAGGCTTACCGACCGAATGGAGCCGCCGATCGCTGGCCCGCGCCTTCGGATTTCCACGCCAGTGTTCGAGGGACCGCTCGAGCTCCTTCTCGCGCTGGCCGAACGCGAGGAGGTCGACATCTTCAAGGTGTCGCTCGCTCGCATCACCGACGCCTACCTCACCGAGATCGCGCAGCGCGAGGTGCAGGACCCACACGAGATGGCGGAGTTTCTGTGGATGGCGGCGCGCTTGCTCCTGCTCAAGTCCATCCGACTCCTGCCGGGCGAGCAGCCCACTGACGAGGAGACCGAGCTGCTTGGATGGGAGGAGGACGTACGCCAACGCCTCGAGGAGTACCGCGCGTACAAGGCGATGGCGCATGACCTCATGACGCGCGCCGAGCAGGAGGTGTTTGCGTTCCCGCCCGCCGCGCGGCCGGTGGAGGCGGGCGGCCAGGAGGCGCCGCTCGACGTCGACCTCCTGGTGGCTGCGTTCAACAGCGTGCTCGCGCGTATTCCGCCGCGACCGGTCGTCATCACCGGGCGCACGTGGACGCTCGAGGAGAAGCTGGACGTCATCACCCAACGCCTGCGCCAGGGACCGATCGAGCTGATCGGGCTGATCCTGGAGTCTGTGGACCGGCTGGAGGCGGTGGTCACCTTCGTCGCCGTGCTGGAGCTCGTGCGGCGTTCCGCGATCACGATCCGGCAAAAGGAACGATTCGGTCCAATCCACATCGAGGCGCGGGCCGCATGACGAGTTTGTCGGCACAGGTGGAGGCGATCCTCTTCAGCTCCAACCGCCCACTCAAGGTGCGCGAGCTGCAGCAGGCAACCGACGCAGGGCGGGATGAGGTCGAGCACGCGCTGGACGAGCTGCGCTCCGTGCTGGAGGTTCGGGGCGTGATGCTGATGCGCCACCACGACGAGCTGCACCTCGCCACGCGGCCTGAGTACGCGGCGGCCGTGCGCCGGGCGCTGCGCCCTGAAGTGTCCGGCAAACTTTCGCCTGCGGCCTACGAAACGCTGGCGATCGTCGCGTACAACCAACCGGTGCCTCGCTCCCGGGTCGAAGAGGTCCGCGGAGTCAACTGCGAGAGCGTGCTGACGAACCTCGAGCTGCGTGACCTGATCACCGAGGTGGGGCGCGGCAGCGGGCCGGGCCAGCCCAAGCTTTACGGCACGACGATGAGATTCCTTCAGGTGCTGGGTCTGGAATCGCTCGACCACCTGCCGGCCCCCGGCAGCGGTGCGTGAGCGAAACAAGGCTCAACGCCTACCTGGCGCGCTCCGGCGTCACGAGCCGGCGTGGCGCCGACCGATTGATCGCCACCGGATCGGTGCGGGTCAACGGCCGCGTGCCGCCGCCCGACGGCGTGATGGTGGACCCAGAGCACGACCTCGTCACGGTCGACGGCCGGCCCGTCAAACCCATGACCGAATATCGCTACGTGATGCTCAACAAGCCGCTTGGCGTGATCACCACAGCGAAAGACGAAGCCGGCCGCACAAGCGTCCTCGACGTGCTCGGTGATGGTGCGGCAGGGCACCGCGTGTTCCCCGTCGGGCGGCTTGACGCGGACTCAACAGGGTTGCTTCTGATGACTGACGATGGTGAGCTCGCCTACCGGCTGACGCATCCTCGCTACAAGGTCGACAAGGAGTACGTCGCGATCGTGGGCGGAAGCCCGAGCCGCAACGACCTGGCGCGGCTGCGCTCTGGCGTGGAGCTGGACGACGGCGTCACGGCGCCGGCCGAGGCGGACGTGCTGCGTGTGCTTCCGGGTCCCGCCGCAGAGGTGCGCGTGGTCATACGCGAGGGCCGGCACCGTCAGGTGCGGCGCATGCTGGAAGCGGTCGGCCATCGGGCGAACGCCCTCAACCGCACCGCTTTGGGACCGCTTCGTCTCGGCCGCCTGAAGCCTGGACACTGGCGCTTGCTACGCGACGCCGAGGTTGTTGCCCTACGTAAAGGGGCGGGCCTTCAATGATCGTGACGATCGACGGCGGTGTCGCCTCGGGCAAGTCTGCCGTGGGCAAACGCGTGGCCGACGCGCTCGGCCTGCCGTTCGTGGACAGCGGCCTGATGTACCGCGCGATCACCCGGCTCGCCGCCGAGCGCCGCATCGACCCACAGGATGCGGTTGCAACGACGGCCCTCGCGCACGGCACACCGATCAGGATCGACGGCGAGCGGGTGTGGGCAGGCGGCAAGGAGCTCACCGAGGGCATCTACGACTCCGACTTCGCGGATGCGCTGCCGGTGATATCGGCGACGCCAGGCGTGCGCGAGGCCCTGGTGGCGCAGCAGAGACAGATGGGCGAGAGCGGCGTCGTCATGGCGGGCCGTGACATCGGCACCGTCGTGTTTCCAGACGCGGAGCACAAGTTCTTCCTCACGGCGAGCCTCGCCGAGAAGGTGCGGCGCCGCGCGGCTCAGTACGAGAGGCGTGGGGAGGCGGTCGACGAGGAGGCGATGCGCAAGGAGGTTGAGCTGCGCGATCGCGTCGACTCCGAGCGAGCAGTTGCGCCGCTGAAACCCGCGGAGGATGCGGTCGTCATCAACACTGACGACCTGTCGCTCGACGACGTCGTCGACACGATCATCACCGACATCGCCGACACGGTGGGCGGCGAGTGATGTACCGCTTCATGACATGGCTGATGCGTTTTCTCACCACGACGTTTCTCGTTGGCGGCTTGTTCACGGTGATTGGCCGCGAGAACGTTCCGGCCACCGGCGCTTTACTCGTATGCGCCAATCACGCAGGCACGCTTGATCCACCGATGGTGCCTGGCTTCACGCCACGCCTCGACGCGTGGACCCTCGCCAAGTCCGAGTACTTCAGCACCTGGGCAGCGCCCATCTTCAGGTGGTACAACGCGTTTCCGGTCGTCCGGCACTCGGCCGACCGCACCGCGTTGAAGCGTTCGTTCGACCTGCTGCGCGACGGTCACGCGCTGATCATCTTTCCGGAGGGCACGCGCACTCCGTCGGGGACACTGGCCAAGCCTGAGCCGGGCGCGGGCTTCATCGCGCAGAAGTCCGGGTGCGCGGTGGTGCCGGTCGCGTTGATCGGGACCCGCGAGGCGATGCCAAAGGGTGCGCGGCTGCCACGACGCGGGCCGGTGTCGGTGACGTTCGGCAAGCCATTTCGTGTGGCGGCAAAGAGGCCCGACGGCACGAAGGTCGGCCATCAGGAAGCGTCTGACGCGATCATGCTGCACATCGCTGAGCTGCTGCCGCCCGACATGCGCGGAGAGTTCAGCGACCTGGAAGGTCAGCGTAAGCGGCTGGAGGGAGTCAGTAGTCCGGTCTAGTTGGTTTGCGGCCGGGCCCAGTCATCTTCTGTGACCGAGCCGAGGGCCGGGTTGAAGCAGGCGTCGAAGGCCTCCTTCAGCGTTTGCGGTGTCAGCCGCGGCGATTCCTGCCGGTAGTTGGCCAGGTCCACGAGCCGCGCGACGAGCGACCGGGGGTGCGAGCCTCGCAGCGGCTTCTTGCCGTACAGCGTGTGCAGCAGGTAGGTGACCGCATTCGGGTCGAACGAGACGCCCTGGCGGTCGCACTCGTACCGCAGGATCCGGCCGAACGCCTCCGGCGACGGGTTGCCGACGCCGATCTTGTACGCCATGCGGCGCAGGAACGCTTCATCGACGAGCTCGGTGGGCGAGAGGTTGGTCGAGAAGACCACCTGGCACAGGAAGGGAAGCTCGATCTTGCGGCCCGACGCCGAGAGGTCGAGGTAGTCGACCTTCTTCTCCATCGGGACGATGAAGCGGTTGAGGAGCCGCATAGGCGGCACCTCCTGGCGCCCGAAGTCGTCGATCACGAACACTCCCGCGTTGGCCTTCCACTGCAGCGGCGCCTCGTAGTAGCGGTTGGCGGTGTCGTACGTGAGGTCGAGCTGCTCCAGCTTCAGCTCGCCGCCGGCCACGACGACCGGGCGCTCGACCTTGACCAACCGGCGGTCGACGGGCTGCTCGCCCTCGGAGATCTTGTGATAGACGGGGTCGATGACTCGGATGATCTCGTCGCCGATCGCGACGGCGTGCGGGATCTCGATCGCCGCTCCCATCAGCAGCGCCATGCGTTCGGTGATGGTGCTCTTGCCGTTTCCAGGCGCCCCGAAGATGAACAGCGAGGCGCGGGAGACCATCGCGCCACCGATCTGGTCGATGACGTGCTGCTCGAGCTCGAGCTGTCCGAGCGCCCGCTTCAAGGCCGCGTCGGTGACGTTGGCCTTGCCGGTGACCTGAGAGCGGATGAGACTGAGGTAGTCGTCGAAGTTGATGGGGCAGGGCCCGAGGTACCGCGTCTGGACCGATGACATCTCTGCTGCGCGCTGCCTGCCTGCGGACGAGACCGTGTAGCTCATGCGCACGGGGATCGGGCGGCCCTCGAGACCAGGCTCGCTGGAGAAGCCCATCGTGTCCATGAGCTGAGTTTTCTGGAACTCTTCGATGATCGGCTGCAGCGTCTCGAATGGAAGTCCAAGCCTCGTTTCGATCGCCGCGCCGCTCAGCTGATCGGCGAAAGCAAGGGTGCGCAGAAGGAGGCTCGCGACGAGGTCCCGGCGGACGTGAAGGTCCTCTAGGCGCCGCGGGGCTTCGATCGCACCCGTTACCACGCGCGCAAATATACCAATCGGCGCTCGGGCCGCCCATCGTTAAGAGGCCCTTAATGCGCGGCTACAGCCAACCGTAGAATCCCCACCGGTGCCGGAGTACGTAGCCCTTGACCTCGAGACCACGGGTCTCGATCCGGCCCGCGATCGGGTCATCGAGGTCGGCGCCGTTGCGTTCACCCCCGACCGCACGCTGGGCACCCTGGAGCGCCTGGTCGACCCGCAGCGACCGCTGCCTGACGCCGTCGCCCGGCTCACGGGAATCACGCAGGCCGACCTCAAAGGCGCCGCCACTGCCGAGTCAGCGGTCGCCGAGCTCATCAATTTCATCGGTGGGCGCCAGCCGGTCGGCCATGGGGCACGTCTCGACGTGGACTTTCTGACCGCATCTGGGCTGTGGGATACCGAGTCGGACATCCTCGACACGCTGGACGTCGCACGCATCCTGATGCCGGCGGCTGCCAGCCACAGCCTGCCGCTGCTTGCGACCGAGCTCGGGTTCTCGCAGCCGCGCCCACATCGCGCGCTTGATGACGCGGACGCGACCCGGCAGCTCCTGCTACGGCTTCGCGAGGACGCGGCAGCCCTCGACGAGGGGCTCAAGGAGTCGGTGCTGGCCCTGGTCGCGCCGTATGGATGGGCGCTCGCCCGCTTTTTCGCGGATGCCCTGACGGCGCCGAACCCGGAGACGCCCGCCGCGCAGGTCGCCGATCGAAGGTCGACCGCGTCGCGGCCCGGGGCGACGCCGCCTCCTGACGACCCGCACGAGATCACGGCCATGCTCGCCCCCGAAGGCGCTTTGGCAGCGACTCTGCCCGGCTACGAGCACCGCGAGCCGCAGCTGCAGATGGTGCTTGCCGTCGCGCAGATCCAGGCCCGCGGCGGCTCGCTGCTGGTCGAGGCAGGCACGGGAACGGGCAAGAGCATCGCGTACCTGGTGCCGTCGCTCGCTCGCGCCGTCCGCCACAAGGAGCGCGTAGTGGTCTCGACGCACACGCACACGCTGCAGGAGCAGCTGATGAACAAAGACCTGCCAGGTCTGTCGCAGCTGCCATGGGACTTCAAGGCTTGTTTGCTGAAGGGCAGGTCGAACTACATCTCGCTGCGCCGGTGGCGACGCTACCTCAGCGTCCCGTGCGAGAACGCGGAGGAGCTCCGCTTCAAGCTGAAGGTCCTCGTGTGGCTGCACACCACGGAGAGCGGCGACCGCTCGGAGCTGCGGCTGCAAGGGCGTGAAGAGGTGCTGTGGACAAACATCGCCTCCGACCCGCTCGACTGCGTCGGGGTGCGCTGCACGGCCGAGGACTGCTACGTGCATCGAGCTCGCGCCGAGGCCGAAGCGTCGGATCTCGTCGTTGTCAACCACGCGCTGCTGCTCGCGGATGCCGAGATCGGCGGCGGGCTGCTTCCGGACTACGACCACCTGGTCGTCGACGAGGCGCATCACCTGGAGGAGTCGGCGACGCAAGGTTTGCGGCAGGAGGTCGACGGACCTGGGCTCGAGGCGCTGCTGGAGCGTCTCGCGAGCCGGCCGGCCGGCGCTGCGTCGGCCGTTGGGCTGCTCGAGGAGCTTCGTGCGCAGCCGCGCCTGGGCTCGGCGACCAAGGACCTCGAAGACGCGATCGCTCACGCGACCGCTGCGCGTTCACGCGTGCACGACCTGTTCGCGGTCGCGACCCACTTCGTCCTGAAACGACTCACCGACGGCGAGCGCCGCGAGGAGTCGCTCCGGCTCACTCCGCACCTGCGTGAAGACCAGGACTGGAACGAAGTGGCGCTCGCGGGTGAGAACGCAGCCACAGCTCTGGCGGCGCTGGAGACCGTGCTTCGCGCGGCTGTGTCGCTAGCGCGGGATTGGCTGGGCGGCGACGAACCGGACCAGGGCGTGCGCGAGCTGGAGATCATCCGGGGACGCCTGCAGGGCGCGCTCCTGCTCATCGGCGAAGCGCTCACCAGCCCGCATCCGAACCGCGTGTACTGGTTCGCGCAGACTCAGAAGGACGACACCGTGCTGCTGCGCTCGGCGCCGCTGAACGTCGGCGCGTTGCTGCGCGATCGCGTCTACGCCGAGCGGCGCTCCATCGTCTTCACATCCGCGACGCTGACGGTTGGCGGGACGTTCGATTACTTCCGCTCGCGCATCGGCCTCGCCGACAACGTCGAGGAGCTCGTGCTGCCGTCGCCGTTCGACTTCTACCATCAGGCGCTCGTATGCCTGCCGTCGGACTTCCCGCTGCCAGAGGACGAGGACTTCGACATCGCCGTCGAGGACGTGGTTGCGGAAACTGCCCGGCGCGCCGGCGGCCGCACGCTCGTCCTGTTCACATCGCACCGCCAGCTGCGCGACGTCCACACCGCGCTGAAGCATCGCGTCGACCTCGACGAGCTCCTCATCCTCGGCCAGGGCATCGACGGGCAGCGCCGCCAATTGCTCAAGTCGTTCCAGGAGACCGACCGCACCTTGCTGCTGGGAACGTCGACCTTCTGGGAGGGCATCGACGTTCCGGGTGACCGGCTGAGCTGCGTCATCGTCGTGCGCCTGCCATTCGCCGTACCGACGGAGCCGGTCTTCGCCGCGCGCGCGGAGCAGCTGCGCGACTCGTTCAGCCAGCTCGCTCTGCCCCAGGCCGCGCTGCGGCTGAAGCAGGGATTCGGGCGCTTGATACGCACGTCCACGGATCGCGGTGCCGTCGTCATCCTCGACCACCGCATTCTCGGCCGCGATTACGGCCGCGCATTCCTGGAGGTGCTGCCGCCGGCGTCGCGCTTCGTCGGACCGGCGACCGAGATCCCGGACCAGGTCGCGACCTGGCTCGGGTGAGCACTTTCACAAGGGGGGCGGGCCCCCCTTGTGGGAACCCCCCGGCGCCTGGCCACGCGTGGGCTGCCGATGCCGCGCGGAGCCATGGCTCGGCGAAGCCGAGCCAACCCTGCGACGCTAGAAACGGTGAGCACCCTCTACGTCGTTGCGACGCCGATCGGAAATCTCGAGGATGTCAGCGCCCGCGCGCTGCGCGTGCTCGGCGAGGTCGGCGCCATCGCCGCCGAGGACACTCGGGTGACGGCGCGGCTGCTCGCGCGGCACGGCATCCGCAAGCCGCTCATCAGCTACCGCGCGCCGGTGGAGCGCCGCGGTCTCCCGCGCGTGATGTCGGCCCTCGACGTGGGCGATGTGGCCCTGGTGAGCGACGCCGGGACGCCGACGCTGTCCGATCCGGGCGACGCGCTCGTCAACGCGGCGTGGGCGGCAGGCCACAAAGTGGTCCCGATCCCAGGACCAAGCGCCATCGCCGCGGCCCTGTCAATTGCGGGGCTCGGTGGTCCGGGGTTCACCTTCATCGGCTACCTGCCGCGAAAACCGGGCGAGATGCGCAGGCTGCTGGCCTCGCTGACGGAAGACCCGAAGCCATCAGTCGCGTTTGAGTCCCCATATCGCATCAAGCGGTCTCTCGCGGTCGTCGCGGAGGTGCTCCCGGACCGGCGGCTGACGCTTGCGCGCGAGCTGACGAAGGTGCACGAGCAGGTGCTGCGCGGCACCGCTGCGGAGGTGGCCTCCGCGCTCGGTGACAACGTGCGTGGTGAAA
>WNFL01415588.1_pt3 | contig 22256 bp, 19 predicted proteins | sample 5400361 | NCBI WGS metagenome assembly WNFL01 (sample SAMN13153351, study PRJNA577476) | soil metagenome | isolation source: 40 cm soil on Douglas fir-dominated hillslope | place: USA:California | collected 2013-09-17
AAACGCCAAAGGCGACTACCGACGTCAGGTCCAGGCCCGCGACGAGCAGCGTCCGAAACGCGGAGGCACGGATAGCCTCGGCATGACCGTTGGCTTCGTCCTGGGCCTGTTGGGCGATGGCGAGTATCGAGTCGAACGGGCCGTCGCAGAGGGCCGTCCATTCGGCGCTGCCGATGGCCGGCTTGCCCGAACGGTCAAATCGGTCGACGATCGCATCCACCCTGGTCTGTGCCTGTTTGGTTTCCGTGCGCGCGACGTCGATGCGCTCGCGCAAGGCGGTCGACACGCCCGGCCGCAACAGAAATTCATCGAGGGTATGCCATGCGGCGGTGTAGATGGCGCGATCCCCGCGCCAAAGGTCGAGCTGCCTGCCATCCAGGGGCAGGCTCCTGTCGACGTTGGGCCGCAGCATCGAGCATTGCAGACCATAGCGATCGCGGATGATCCAGGCGGTGCGGCGAATCTGCACCATTTCGGCGATGATCGGGTCGCCCATCCTCACGGCGTTGCCGACGGCAGCCGAGGCGGTGCTGAGCGTGTCGGTCATTCCGTGAACCGCCTCGCGCCACTCGTCGATGGCATGCAGATCTCGTTCGGGGCGCGCGCGGGAAGCCTGCGCTTCAACCGTGAATTGCAGCGCTTCCGCTTTCTCCCAGGCGGATTGAATGGCGGCGACGAATTGGGCGCGATCGGCGATATCGGTGGCCTGCAACGCCTCGAGTGCCGCCGTCACCGTCAGGGACGCTTCCCGGTGGGTGGCCTGCATGACGAGCCGCGGTTCGTCCTGCGCGATCAGGGCGGTGCTGTCTTTTGGAATCTGGGCGCGAACGGTAACCAGGGCGTTGAACAGCGTGTGGTCGGTGCTGGTCAGGCGGGCGATGCGGCCGGCCAATGCGAAATTGCTCCACGCCTGGACGGCGAGTATCAGCACGGCCACAAACAGGCCGGTCATCAGGATGCCCAATGACGCAATGAGGAATTTCGTTATCGACGATTTGAACATTCCGTCCGATCACTCGGTTGCCGCGCCGACGGCGACTCGATCACGACGCCTTGAGCATGTATCCAAGCCCTCTCATCGTCCTGATCGCCGGTCCGTCCGGTTCGAGCTGGCGGCGCAGCCGCGCTATATGCACTTCGAGGGCATTGGGTGCCACGTCATCGTCGTAGCTGAACACCTCGGCGATCAACCGCTCCTTGGAAACGACCTCGCCGGCCTTGGCCGTCAGCCGATCGAGCACCGCCCATTCCCGTCGCCGCAATTGCAGGGGCCGTCCCGAGACCTCGGCCGTGGCGCGGGCACGGTCGATGGTCAGATTGCCGATGACCAGGACCGGGCAGGGATCGCCATGGTCGCGGCGCAGCAGCGCCCGCACGCGCGCGGCCAATTCGCTGGCGTCAAAGGGCTTCAACAGGTAATCGTCTGCCCCGAGATCGAGACCCTTCACCCGATCGCTGACGTGGTCCCGGGCGGTCAGTACTAAAATGGGCGTCTTGCAGCCGCGGGCGCGCAGCCGTTTCAGCACCTCGAATCCGGATATGTCGGGCAAGCCGATATCCAATATGAAGAGACTGCAGGGTTCTGCGTCCGCCAAGAAGAGCGCGGTCTCGCCGTCCTTGGCGCTGTCGGCGGCGTGGCCGGCGGCTTTGAGAAGGGCAATGATTCCCCGCGACAGCGCAGGGTCGTCTTCGACCAGCAGGATCCGAGCCATGTTTGTCTCCCCTTTTGCCCGACCCGCGAACGGCGCCGTCTGACGACAGAGGATAGGCGCCGAGGTACCGGTATTGCAAACCACGCCTCCTTCGCGACGTGACGCACGCGAGCCCGATCATGCGTAACTTCGGCTGACGAACCAAAATACGCCCAAGGCCACCAGAAAAGACGAGGCCACATCGACGACCAAGGGCCGCGGGAGGGCGAATTTGGTCTTCGCCAGTATGGCGACCAGCAGCGTCGCTCCGACGACCAGGATCAGCTGGCCAATCTCCACGCCGACGTTGAAGCCGACCAAGAGCTCGGCCAAGCGCTCGGGGGGAAGTTGCAGCTCGAGCAGGTCGGCGGCGAATCCAAAGCCGTGGATCAAGCCGAACACCAAGGTGATCAAGATCCGCAGGCGCCCGGCATCGCGCAATCTGCCGGAAATCATCAGGTAGTTGGCGGTGAACAGCCCCGCGCCGAGCAACAGCAGGCTGGGCAGCCCACCAAAACCCAACCATTCCAGCAGGGCCATGAAAGCGAGCGACGCGCCGGCCGCCAACGCCACCGGCGTCGGCCGCTGCGTCTGAACCACAATGTTTTCCGCGCCGATCAGCGCGATGGTGAGCGCCACCAAAGCATCGATATATTCCGCGTGCGGACGCAGCACCCCGGTCACCGCCAGCGCCAGCGTCAGGCTGTGTCCCAGGGTGAATCCGGTGACCACGAAAACGAGATCGCGCAGCCGCCGCGATATGAGCACTAGTCCCAGCAGAAAAGACATGTGATCGACGCCGGTGAAAATATGCATCATCCCCATGCGGATGAACTCGATGAAGCGTGCGCTCTTCAGGCGGCTTCCCTCGCCTCCCGTCACATCCACCGTCTGATGTTCGACGGTGATCAACTGCTCGATGAATTCTCCTGTCAGTGCGTTTTGCACCTGCGCGAAGTGGGTGTGGCTCGGGATCAGATCGAAGAACGCCGCCGAACGGATCTGCAGGTCGTTCGGTGCGGCGCACTTGAACGTGAAATCGTATTTGCGAAAGCCCGCGGCGGCGGACAAGGTGTCGATCGGCGGCACCGTCTCGCAGCGCTTGCCGCCGGCCGAGGGGTAGACGCGCTCGGCCAGATAGGCTTTCACGCGATCGTCGGAAGGCGCACGTTGATCGCTCGACAGGCGATCGGCCTCAATGACCGGGACGGTCATCACCAGATCGACCTCGGCGCCCCGGATCTCCCACACGGAGTGGGACTGGCTGCGGGTGTGGGCACCGGCGGTGGACGCGCCGACAATTGTCGCGAGCAGGGCCCATTGCAGTTGTTGCGGCAGCCCGCGCCTTTTTACCCGCAGCGGGCTTGGTTCCGTCGGGCGCGGTCCCGTCATGTTATCGATTCCATCCGCCGCGGCACTAGCGTACGTCGTCGGCGATCAACACATTCGCGCGCCTGCGCAGAAACGCCTCGTCGCCGCTGCGCAGATGTCCGATCGCATCGCTGCGAAAGTCGGTCAGGACTCGATCGCGAGCCGCCCCGAAGTCGAAGGGAACCGGTTTCTTGTTCTTGACCATGTAGAGAACGTGGATGGCGTCCGTGTGCGCGATGGGAGCCGAGACGCCGCCATCGGGCAAGCCGCGAGCCACCTCGAACAGCGATTCTCCCAAATGAATCTTGGCGGCGAAATAGAATTCCTCGTCGGAGACCTTGCCGGAGTCCGACGCCTGCCACCGTGCCAGGAGAGCCGGGGTCGGAGGCCCGGACTTGAGCGTCTCGGCAGCTTCCGCCGCCGCGGCCGATCCACTCGTGGGAAATGCATAGTCGCGCAGCGTCATGATGCCCTCGCTCGCATACCGCGCGCGATGCAACGCGTAATAGGCGCGCAGCTGCGCCTCGCTCGGCTGCGCGGTGATCGCATCGGCTGCGATTTCCAGTTCGACCGCGTTGACCATGGCGGCGCGCACGTCCGGATCCGTGGACGCGACATCCAGCTCCTTGCCCCTCTGCACGAACAGCTCCTCTCGAATCATGTCGTCCAACACTTTTCGCCGCTGCGCGGCGGTCGCGTGCGGCAAATCCACCCCGTAGAGCGTCTGCAGCTGCTGCAGATAATCGCTGCGCGAAATCGGCTGCTGGTTGACCAGCGCCACGTCGTCGGGCGGCACGATCAAGGTGGAGGTGCCCCGCGCCGTGAACAGCGAGTAACCCGCCATCAACAGGCCCACCAGCGCGCCGCCGCTCATGAGCACGAAGGATCGCCGGTTGCTCATGCCGGCCCGCGCGCATGCGACAGCGAGTACACGAATAGCGCCACCTCGCGCATTCCCGCCGGGCTGATGCGTTCCGTCCAGGCCGGACACAGGCCGTGCCGGCCGTAGGCGATGGACATCCACAGCGACTCGCGGCTGCCGTCGCCGTAGAGTGTGATTCCATCCGTCAGATTCGGCGCACCGATGGCAGAATCACCCTTCGCGTCCGTCGCATGACAGTCATAGCAGCCGCCGACGCCCGCGAATAATGCGGCGCCGCGGACCGCGGCCGCGCCGTCGGCGCCGCGCCCCTGTTCACGGATCAGGAATTCGACCAGGTCGCGTATGTTGGCCGGCGATAGCGGCGGGATTTTGCCATCCCGAGCGCTGGGCTGCGGCGTCGCATAGGCCGGCATGATGGCCAGGTTCCAGGACTTCGGATGGTAGGATCGGATTCCATACTTGACGACTTGTTCGATATCGCTCACCGATCCCATCCCGTACAGCCAATCGCCGTCGCTCAACGTCGGTATGCCGCGCCCCGGATCTCCCTGTCCTCCGGTCCCGTGACAGGCAGCGCAATGCGCCTCGAACAGCGCCTCACCGCGGCCCAGGGCGAACCCCATCAGAGCCGCGTTGCCCGGGATGGCATTGGGATCGGCGCGCAGCAGACGGCCCTCGAGCACCGATAATTGCACCAGCACCGCGGCGACCAGGCAGCCCGACGCCGCCAGAAGCGCGATGCGTGCCGATACGGGCCCACCCGGTCGGCTGTTCATGTCACTTTGTTTGAGGCGGGTAATCCCTTCGCAATCAACCACAGCGCCAGCACGAGTTGAACCAAACCCAGCGGCATGAGCATCGGGAACACGATGGCGTGTCCGAAAAGCGGCATCGCTACCGCGGTGATTTGCAATAACACCGCTGCCAACCCGAGAGCAGCCAATGCGCGCGGAACCAGCGAGAATCGGAATAGTACGCCGTAGAACACGAAGAGCGTGCAGCCCGCAACGATCAAAGCAACGTAATGCGCCCAGTTGCGCGCCGACGCGACCACGGTCCGAAGCGCCTCGAACAGGCCGTGGTCGGCGACGTTTGCCCTGGCGTACGCCTCGCTCAACGACAGCAAGGACATCACGTTGATGTTCTCGACCGCAGTCAACGAACAGCCCACCACGGAGAGTGCGACAAACCAGAGCGCCATCGGGTAGCTGTGTTCGCGAAAGACTTGAAAGGCTGCGATTGCGATGCCGACGGAAAGCATGCCGATCGCAAGGCCAAGGAATGCGGACAGACCAACCTCGAGCGAGTGCCCCGCGGCATTCACCAGGAAGCCCGGCGCGGCAAACGCCGGCTCCAGCAGGACGAAGTTCACCAGCCCGCTTCCGATCATCTGCATCAGCAAGAGTACGCCGATGATTCGGCCGGCGCCTTTCGCTGAGGTCGGCATGATCTTCAGGCCACCTCGAACAGGCCCGCCGCACCCATGCCGCCGCCGATGCACATCGTCGCCACGACATACTTGACGCCGCGCCGCTTGCCTTCGATCAGCGCATGGCCGACGAGACGTGAGCCCGAAACGCCGTAGGGATGTCCGACGGCGATCGCGCCGCCGTCGACATTGAGACGCTCCGCGGGGATACCGAGCCGATCGCGGCAGTAGATGACCTGCACCGCGAAGGCTTCGTTCAATTCCCACAACCCAATGTCCTCGACGCGCAATCCCGCCTTGGCCAGGAGTTTGGGCACGGCGAAGACCGGACCGATTCCCATTTCATCGGGCTCGCAGCCTGCGACTTGAAAGCCGCGGAAGATTCCGAGTGGGCTCAAGCCTTTTTTCTCGGCGCGCTTCGCGTCCATGACGATGCACACCGACGCGCCGTCGGAGAACTGGCTCGAATTGCCCGCCGCGATCACGCCGCCCGGCAGCGCTGCGCGGATCTTTGACACGCCTTCGTAGGTGGTATCGGGGCGAATGCCTTCGTCGGCGGCGATGGTGACCTCCTGGGTGCCGATGGTGCCCGAGCCTTTGTCGGCCACCGCCATCACCGTGGTCATGGGCACGATTTCATCGTTGAACCGGCCGGCTTGGGCCGCGGCGGCCGCACGCAGCTGACTCTGTACACCGTATTCATCCTGCAGCTGCCGCGAAATGTTGTATCGCTTGGCGACATTTTCCGCGGTCTGCAGCATGTTCCAATAGATCTCGGGCTTGTGCTGCACCAACCAGCGCTCTTTGAGCATGCGCAGATTGGCTTGATTTTGAATGCAGGATATCGACTCCAAGCCGCCGGCCGCATAGATCTCGCCCTCGCCGGCGATGATTCGTTGCGCCGCGAGCGCGATGGTCTGCAGACCGGTGGAGCAAAAGCGATTCACGGTGACGCCGGCCGTCGTGACCGGGCAGCCGGCGCGCAGCGCCACTTGCCGCGCCACGTTCATTCCCGCGGCGCCTTCCATGAAGGTTCCGCCGACGATGACGTCCTCGACTTCCTTGGGATCGAGGCGCGCCCGCTGCATGGCGTGCTGCAGGACATGGCCGGTGAAGGTCACGGGATGCGTCATGTTGAACGCTCCGCGCCATGATTTAGCGAGCCCGGTCCGGGCGGTAGCGACGATTACGGCGTCCGTCATGACAGATTTCCCCAGCTGGCGAAGGTTTTGCCTTCCGAGGCGAGTTGCTCGAGCAAGGGCGCCGGCTGCCACGCGTCCGGCTGGTAGCCCCGCGCGAATTCGCGCATGGTGCGCAGGATGTTGGGCAGGCCGACCGTATCCGCATAGAAGAGAGGGCCGCCGCGAAAGTCGGGAAATCCATATCCCGTCAAATACACGACGTCGATGTCCGACGCACGCAGTGCGATGCCCTCCTTGAGTATGCGGGCGCCTTCGTTGATCAAGGAATACAGGGCGCGCTGCACGATCTCCTCATCGCTGACTCTGCGCCGCGGGATCCCCAGCCGGGCCGACTCCTCGAGCACGATCTTGTTGACGAGATCGGACGCAATCGGCGCGCGGTCGCCGGGCTTGTAGTCGTACCAGCCGGCGCCGGTCTTTTGACCGAACCGTCCCAGCTCGCAGATGCGATCCGGAGTCTTGGAAAACACCAGGTGCGGATACTCGACGTACATGCGTTTGCGTATGTACCAAAGTATGTCGTTTCCGGCGAGATCGCTGACTCGAAAGGGTCCCATGGCAAAACCGAATTTCTCCATCGCCTTGTCGATTTGCGGCGGCAGAGCGCCGACATCCAGCAGCAGTTCCATCTGGCGGAAGTACGCGTTCATCATGCGGTTGCCGATGAATCCGTCGCACACCCCGGAGATGACGCCGACCTTCTTGATTTGCTTGGACACGGCCATGCTGGTGGCCACCACATCCTTGGCGCTTTTGGCGCCGCGCACGATCTCGAGCAGCTTGCTGACATTCGCCGGACTGAAGAAATGCAGACCGATCACATCCTGCGGGCGCCGCGTGAAGTCCGCGATCTTGTTCAAATCCAAGGTCGAGGTATTCGACGCGAGGATGGCTCCGCTCTTCGCGACTCCGTCCAGCTTCTCGAACACCTGTTTCTTGACCTGCATATCTTCGAATACCGCCTCGATGACGAGATCGGCTGTCTTGATGTCGTCGTACGACAGCGTGCCGGTGATGCATTTGACGCGCTTGTCGAATTCTTCCTGGGTCAGCCGCCCTTTCTTCAGGGTGTTCTCGTAATTCTTCCGTACCGTCCCCAGGCCCTTGTCGAGCGCCGCCTGAGTCGTCTCGAGCACCGTGACCGGGATGCCGGCATTGGCAAAATTCATCGCGATGCCGCCGCCCATCGTGCCGGCGCCGATCACGGCCACCGATTTGACCGCCCGCAGCGGAGTGCTGCTCGGGACATCGGGAATCTTGGCGGCGGCGCGCATCGCAAAAAAAGCATGCCGCAGCGCCTTGGACTCCGGACTATTCAGTAGTTCGACGAACAGAGCCCCTTCGATCTTCATTCCTTCGTCAAAGGGCTTGAGCACTGCCGCCTCGACCGCATCGATGCACTTGAGCGGTGCCGGATAGTTCTTGGCGAGCGGAGCGACGGCGCCGCGCGCGAAATCCAAAAATGCCTCCGCATTCGGAAAATCGATCGTCATGTCGCGTGCTTTCTTGAGCGGCATTTTCTCGGCGATGACGCGCTCGGCGAAGGCGAGCGCCGCAGGCAGCACATCGCCCTCCGCGGTTGAATCGAGCAGCTGGGTCTTGGCCAAATCGCGCGCGCTCGCCGGATTGCCGTTCACGATCATGTTGAGCGCGCGCTCGACCCCCACCAGGCGCGGCAGCCGCTGCGTACCGCCCGCGCCCGGCAGAATGCCCAGCTTGACCTCGGGCTGTCCGAGCTGCGCCGCCGCCGCGGCGACCCGGTAGTGACAGGCCATGGCGAGTTCCAGCCCTCCGCCCAACGCGAGTCCGTTGATCGCCGCGACCACCGGTTTGGGCGAACTCTCGATCAGCGCGAACAAATCCGCCAAGGACGGGCTCGCGGACATGGCGGGCAATCCGAATTCGCTGACATCGGCGCCGCCGCAAAATGCACTGCCGGACCCAACGATCACCAGCGCTCGAATGGACTCATCGCCGGTTGCGCGTTCCACGCCGTCGGCGATGGCGGTGCGCAGTCCCAGACTCAAGGCGTTGACCGGTGGGTTTTTCAAGGTGATCACGGCGACAGCGCCGTGTGAAGTATAGTCAGCGAATGCCATGCGCGCTCCTGTGTAGATGCTGAAGTATACCGCGTTGTCCGGACGGCTCCGCTCGCCGCTCGCGTTGCTCTCGGCGGCGTTGCTGTCGATCTGGTGCGTCGGCATGTTGGGGCGCGGCTACTGGACCCCGGATGAGCCGCGCGAGGCAGACATCTCCTGGCGTATGAGTTGGCAGGCAGACAGAGCGGTACCCTTGTTGGCGGGGGAGGCTTTCTGCGAAAAGCCGCCGCTGACCTACTGGCTCGCCGCCGTCCCCATCAGGCTATTCGGCCCCGCAGCCTGGACTGCGCGACTGCCCAATTTGCTGTACGCGATGATTGCGGCGCTCGGGGTCGGCTTGCTGGCGCGCCGCAGTGCCGGACCCGTCGCCGGGTTGGCGGGCGCGGCCGCCGTCAGCACTTTCCTCCTCGCCTACCAGGTCGCCATCTGGCTCGCGACCGACGCGCCGCTGCTCGCAACCGTCTGCATCGCGCTGTTGGGCGCGTACCTCGGTTTCTATGCGGCCCGCACGCGCGAGCGATTGCGCGGCTACCTGTTGATGCACGCCGCCCTGGGTTTGGGCTTTCTCTGCAAGAGCGCCGTCGCCTGGATGGTGCCGGCGTTGGCCCTGGTGACGCTCGCGCTCTGGGAGAAGCGCTGGCGCGAACTTCTGCGCTGGGAACTGTACCTGGGACTGGTTTTGCAAGCCGCGATGATCTTGACGTGGGTCGGGTTCGTGTATGTGGGCCCGGACGGCGCCGCGCGTTTGAAGGTGTTTTTCTGGAACAATTTGGTCGGGCGGTTCACACATGTGGACGCGCCGGATGAATTGCAATACGCGGCCGCCCACCGCAATTCGCCGGGCAAGTACTTCATCGAGCTGCCGCTGTACCTGGCTCCTTGGACCCTGTTGGTCATCGCTGCCCTGCGCCGCGCCTGGCGGCAGCGCAAGGCCGCGTTCGATGACTATCGCCCCGTACGCTTTGCACTCGCCGCCTCACTGCCGTCGCTGGCCGTGCTCTCGATGGCTGCGACGGCCCGCAACATCTATTTCGCCCCGGCGCTGCCGGGCGTCGCGTTGCTGCTTGCCTGGTGGGCGCGGGAGATCTCGGGGATCCCGGACCGCTGGGATGTACGCGCATTGCGCGCGACCTCCATCCTGTTGCTCTTGGGGGTGATGGTGTTCATCGCGGCCTTGGGCCTGGTCGGCGCCGACGGCTGGAACACGATCGGGTCGCACTTGGCATTCAGTGTGATATCCGCAGCCGGTTTGAGCCTGGCCGCTTGGCTCGCGCTGCGCGCGTGGACGGCGGCGCGCGATCACGTTCAACGCGCGCTGTGGTCGCTGTTGTTGGCGTATTGCGCGTTACTCGTGGGTCCGGCCTCGCAGGTGTACGCCCGGGTCGATGCCTGGCAGGACCTGGCGTCGATCGCTCGCGCGATCGAACACAATGCTGTTGGCAAACCATTGATTCTATTCGCACCGGACGAGACCACTCGGGCGATCATCGACATGTACGCCCGGCCCTCCGTGGAGCTGATACCCGGGCCGATCGATGCGGCCTCCATCGGCCGTCTGAGAGCCGCTGCCGCCGCCGCGCCGCAAAGTCTCATTGTGGTGCAACTCCCGGGCCGGGCGGGTGCGATCGCCCAACGGCTGAAGGACCGGTTCGGGCCGCGGCGAGGTTCTTCGGCACCGCAGTCCGACGGCCCACCGGAGCTGCCCTGGCTGCAGTCGGCAGGATTGCGGATGGCGCAAAGCTATGCGCTGCCGAACGGCCGCCGCTACGCGCTGCTCGAACTGATTCCCCGATCCGTACCGCTCGCCGGGCCTATCGTGTGTGGACGGCCCCGAGCAGCTCCCGGTACAGCGAGTCGTATTGAACGATCTGCCGAGTCCACGAAAAGTCCTGCGCCATCGCGTTTTGCATCAGCTGTTGCCAACTCTTCGGGGCGCCGTACCAATCGAGCGCGGTCCCGATGGCCCAGCGCACCGCAGGAGCATCGTAGTCGTTGAACACGCATCCGGTGCCGGTGCCGCTGTCAGGATCGAAATGCCGCACCGAATCCGCCAGTCCGCCGGTCTTGCGCACGACGGGAATGGTGCCGTAGCGCAGGCTGTACATTTGATTCAGACCGCAGGGCTCATAGCGTGACGGCATCAGAAAAATGTCGCTGCCCGCCTCGATCAAATGCGCCAGCGACTCATCGTATCCGTGGCGAAATCCCACGCGGCTCGGGAAACGCCGCGCCAGATCCTCGAAAAATGCCACATACGGGGGATCGCCGGCGCCGAGCACCAGCAAGCTGAAATCGCGCTCCGACAACAGCCTCGGCAATGCGTCGACCAAGAGATCGATGCCTTTCTGCTCCGCCAGCCGAGTCACCATTCCGATCAGCGGCCGCGACACCGCCATGCCGAGGTGCGCGGCCGCCATCAGCAGTTCCTTGTTGGTCTGCTTGCCGCGCAAATCCTGCGGTCCGAAATGTGCCGTGAGATATGAATCGTGCCGCGGATCCCAATCCCGGTAGTCGACACCGTTCAATATGCCGACCACTCGATCGGTGCGCGCCCGCAGCGTTGCCTGCATGCCCATCCCCAGCGGTCCGTCGCAGATTTCGCGCGCGTAAGTCGGGCTCACGGTGGTGACTCGATCCGCGAAGCTTATGCCGGTTTTCAGGGGATTGATGATCCCTTGCGCCAGATCCGCGGCGTCCAGGTGCGCAGCAACGTCGTCCAATCCCAAATCGGCGGCCGCAGCTCTCGGCATGATGCCCTGATAACCTATGTTATGAATCGTCAGCACCGACCGCGCCGCTGCGAGCGCGGGATCGGACGAATACAGGGTCTTGATGTACAGCGGCAAAAAAGCCGTGTGCCAGTCGTTGCAATGGAAGATGTCCGGTGCGATCCCGAGGCGCCTGCAGCTCTCGAGAGTTGCCCGGGTGAACAACAGAAAGCGCCGATGTTCGTCCGGATCGGTGGTATAAAAACCGGCACGGTCGTACAGGGCGGGACAGTCGATGAAATATATCGCGATGTCCGTACCGGGGAAACTGGCGGTTTGCAGGGAAAAGCGGTATTCCGTGCCGCCGATGGCGATCGGGATGTGCTGCACGCCGAGGACGGGTTGCAGTTCCGGGTGAGCAGCCCGAACCGCGCCGTACAGCGGCATGAAGCCATATACGTGGTGCCCCAACAGCCGGAGGTTCGGTATCAAAGCACCCGCGACATCGGCGAGTCCGCCGGTCTTGGCGTACGGCAAAATCTCCGAACTCAAGACGCACAGCTTCAATGCCGACATAATTCTGAGTTTAGCAAAGGCACCGGCGCCGCCGCGAGAAAAGGTGCAGGCGCTCGCCGAGTGTGGCAGGCTGAGTGTGGCAGGCTGGTTGAGGCGGGTGCTGTTTAGGGACTACTCACCGTGAACCTTGGGATAGGTATGCGACACGCTGCTCGTACTAACACCGGACGCTACGTCAGCCGTTTGACGAGCGGAACGCTGGCGGTGGTCATGGCGGGAGGGCGCGGTGAACGGCTCAAAGCGCTCACCCAGCACCGCTGCAAGCCGGCCACGCCCTTCGGCGGCAAATTCCGGATCATCGACTTCGTGCTGTCGAATTGTGTCAATTCCGGCATCCGGCAAATCGCGGTGCTGACTCAGTACAAGGCACAATCGCTGATTCAGCACATCCAGCGGGGCTGGAGCTACCTGCGCGGTGAACTCGGTGAATTCGTGGAATTGATTCCGGCGCAGCAGCAGATCGGCCCGCATTGGTACCGCGGCACTGCCGACTCGGTGTATCAGAATCTGGACTTCATACGCTCTCATCACCCGACGCATGTGCTGATTTTGGCCGGCGATCATATTTACAAGATGGATTACGGTCCGATGATCGCTTATCACGAACAATGCGAGGCGGACATTACCGTCGGTGTCGTGGACGTGCCGTTGGAACGCGCCAATGAATTCGGCATCTTGACCACCGACGACACCAATCGGGTGACCAAGTTCGCCGAGAAGCCGAACGACCCGGATCCCATCATCGGCCAGCCGGAACTGGCGCGTGCCTCCATGGGCATCTACGTGATCGGCATCGACCGCCTGGAGAAAATGCTGAAAGACGACGCGGTCAACGAGAAAAGCAATCACGATTTCGGCAGGAACATCATCCCTTCCGCCATCAAGCCGTTACGCGTGTTTGCCTATCCCTTCCATGACGTCGAAACCCGCGCGCAGAATTATTGGCGCGACGTGGGCAACGTCGATGCGTTGTACGAAGCGAACATGGAACTGGTGTCGCTCAATCCGGAACTCAACATCTACGATCATCAGTGGCCCATCTGGACGTACCAGGCCCAGCAGCCGCCCGCCAAGTTCGTGCTGGACGAAGAAGGCCGGCGCGGGATGGCCGTCAACTCCATGGTCGCCGGCGGCTGCATCATTTCGGGCGCCTATGTGAAGGAGTCGCTGCTGTCGAACGACGTGCGCATCGAAGACAGCAGCAGCATCGAGAACTCGGTGCTGCTGCCCGGCGTGACCATCGGCCGCCGTTGCAAGATCACGCGCTGCATTCTCGACGAGAACTGCGTGATCCCCGACGACACGCAGATCGGGCAGGATCACATGCTCGATCAGCAGCGCTTCTTCATCACCAAGCGCGGCGTGGTGTTGGTGACTCAAGACATGCTGCGCGCGCCGCCGCTCGATAAAGTCTGAGCGCCGTCGCGCATCTCGCGTAATTTCAAGCTGGACCATGCCGCGCTCACGCTGCGCGCTTCAATTCCCAGCATGTCGGGTTCTCCCGCGATTTGTCCGCATAGGACTTTCACGTCCGCCCCTGCCGTGCCCCACGGCCGGTACAGCGACGGCAGCGCCTTGCCGAACAGCACCACCAGCGGACAACCCACCGCGGCAGCTGCATGCGCCGGCCCCGAATCGACGGTAATCAAACCGGCGGCGCGCGCCAGCAGCGCGACCAGGCGGGGTATGGGTAGATCGTCGGCGGCGTTGTACAGCCCTGCAATATCGGCCAGCGCCGCAACTTCCTGGTTCAGCGCATACTCGGGTCCCGTGCCGAGCAGCACGATCGCGTGTTGCGGATTCTGCAGACGTTGGTGGCGCAACACCTCGGCCCAGCGCTCGGTCGGCCAGTACTTGTTATTGACCGCCAGCCGGCGCAGGCCGCGCCGCATCGTGCGTTTGTTGCCGATCTGAACCAGGACCAGGGGTGCGGCGTCGAGGCCTCGCGCCCGCAGCCAGGAGTCGAGATCGAGGCGCTGTGGCTCGCCGACTTCGAGATGACACCCCGGAGTCACCGCGGCGAGTTCGGCGTCGCGCGATTCGGGGGCCGGCCAACCCGCGGCCGCTGTCCCGGCGACCGCATCCGGCGTGATTTGCGCAAGCCGTCGCCACTGCTCGGTCGCGTGCTCGCCGGGCAACAGTGGGTGATCGCGTACGTCGACGATGAATTTCCCGGGAATTCCGGCGCGCGCCAGCAAGGGCAGCGCCGCATCGCTGCCGTCGCAGAACCAAGTCGGCCCCACGCCGCGCGCCCGCAGGCGCCGCACGACGCTCCGCTGATCCGTGCTCAGCCAATACGGCGTTTTACGGCTGCGCAGGCTCCATATCTCACCCACGCCCGGTTGTCCGCGCAGCAGCGGCTCGCTCCAGGGACCCGAGGTCACGATATCCACGGGAGACTGGAACCGAGCGTGCAGCACCCGGATCAATGCGGTGAACAGCACCATGTCGCCGAAGGCGCCGCACCGCACTGCCAGCGGCCGCGTCAAGCGCCGCGTACCCGCTTGCGCGCCGGCGCACGCTTCGGCGAGCGGGACCGGGCCTGCCCGGTGCGCGGCACGGGTTGAGCGGCCGCATCGGGATCCGGAACGCCGGCTGCGGTCAGAAGGATCCGGGCCGCCGCCTTGGCGGCGCCGGCCATGGCGGGATCGCCGCGCACCAACGCCGCAATGATCGCGCCTTCCACCAATATCGCCACCTGCGTTGCCAAACCGTCGGGATCCGACACGTTCATCTGAGTCAGCGCATCACGCAGCCAAAGCCGCCGCTGTTCCTTGTAGGCCACGGCCATCTTGGCGCCGGGATGCGTAGCGTCCCCCAACTCGGCGATGGCGTTGACGAAAGGACATCCGCGGAAGGTGTCGCTGGCGAACCAGCGTTCGAGCCAATCGAAATATCGAAGAATTTGCTCGAGCAGCGGCCGATCGGACGGCTTGACTTGAATGAAGTGGCGCGAGAGATAGGCGACGATCAACTCGTCCTTGGACGGGAAATAGTTGTACAGCGTGCGCTTGCTGATGCCGATTTCCGCGGCGATGGTATCGACGCCGACCGCGCGGATGCCCTGCCCGTAGAACAGGCGGCCGGCCGTGTCCAGGATCCGCTCCTGCATGGCTTCCTTGGCGGGCCAGCGGCTCATGATTGCACAGGTCTGTGTAGTTTTTGCTTGACAGTCGGCACACTTGACGTTCTACTTACACAGGTCGGTGTAGTCAAGAGCATCCCCTGCAGAGGAGCGACGGGAAATGAACGCCATGAGCAAAGCAATATTGATCGCGCTGTGTCTCAACGCCGGCGCGCTGGGCACCTCCGCTTTCGCCGGAGCCGGCGTCGATGCCGATGCCGCACCCCCGCCGCCGCGGGAGGAACGGGCTCCCGCGCCGCGCGACGGCTACGTCTGGGCGCCCGGCTACTGGGACTGGAACGGTCATGAGTATTCTTGGGTTACGGGGCGCTTCATATTCGAGCACCGCGGCGCCCATTGGGTCCCCGATCGATGGGAACCCTTGGGCTCGCGTTGGCAGCACGTGAGCGGCCACTGGGAGCATTGATATCCGCAACGCGCTCAGCGGATCTTCATGCCGATGCGCCGCCAGTCCGGCCAACCGGGCAGTTGCCAGTTCATCCATATTCGAACGGCGTGGCCCACGAGGTTCCGTTCGGGAACGAAACCCACGATCGGGAAGCGGCTGTCCTCGCTGTCATTGCGATTGTCCCCCATGAAGAAATAATGGCCCGGGGGCACGACAGCGTCGAAATCGATGGCGTCACGATTGGACGCGAGCATGACGACGTGTTGCGCCGTGCCGATCCGCTCGAGCACGAGCTCTGCGCCCGTAAATCCATGATCTCCCGCGTAGGCGCCACCGGGTTTCAGGGGAATCGACGCCCCATTGACCGTGAGCCGGTTATCCCGCACCACGACGTGATCCCCCGGCAAACCGATCAGCCGCTTGATGAAGTGGATGGACGGATCCGACGGCAGCCGAAACACGATGACGTCGCCGCGTTGCGGCGCGCCGATCGGCACGATTTTCGTATTGATCAGCGGCAGCCGCAAGCCATAAGCAAATTTATTGACGAAAATGAAATCGCCGGCGACCAGCCCCGGCATCATCGACGCGGATGGTATTCGAAACGGTTCGAATACGAATGCGCGGAGCAGAAGCACGATCAGGACGACCGGAAAAAATGAGCGCGCGTACTGCACCAGCAGCGGCTCCCGCGTGAGCGCGCCGCCGGCGCCGTGCAGACGGCGCTTCTTGAAGACCGCCCAATCGGTCAACAGAATCAAGCCAGCGACGACCAGCAGTAGAGTGAAAATACCGGCGAGGTCCATGGCTCAACCGCCCGTCAATGGCCGGGACTCCAATCTCGGCGGCGTTCGCTCGATCATATGATGTCGCCTTCCAACGCCGGCAGGCCGCTCGAAAGCCTCAGCAGCGTGTCGTGCGCATCGCGCGCTTCCCTGAGGCCGGCTGCGGTCGGTTTGAAATAGGTGCGCGCCCTGCCGCCCCGCTCCGCCGTTGGTTCACCGAGCGCGGCAACCACGAATCTCTTTTTCTCGAGCCTCTCGAGCGCGGCATAAACGCTCGCGAGCGCCACCTCACGCCCGCTCTTGGCCGCAATTTCACGCGAGATGAGTACGCCATAGGCATCCTTGGCCGGGCGAATCACCGCCAGCAGAACCATGAGTTCCAACTGTCCCAGGTATTCGCGCTTCCTCATATCTTCTACAATAATGAAGTTATGAGAGGAGCGCAATGGAAACCTGCCGCCTCCCGCAGCCGCGAGCGCACCGCGATATGATCCGACTCCAGGACCTCAATGCCACGCCCACACAGGTTTTCGCCGCTCTGAGCTTCGACCGAGGATCCATGAAAATCCGATACGCCAAAATCCGACACTCCGAAATCCGACGCACCGCGTTCGCCGCGATCGCAGCTGCGTTTTCTGTCATCGCAGTTACGCTCGCGCTTTGCGGCCCGTGCTCGGCCGGCCACGCTACAAACGCCAAGCCCGAGACCCAGCGGCGCATGGTCATCATCGATCAGGACGCATTTGGCCCGGCGGGCTCCAACTTGCAGGCGATATTGCTGCTGCTGCAGGCGAGCGACGTCGAGGTGCTCGGCATCACCATCGTCAGCGGCGATGGCTGGCGCGACGAGGAGGTCGATCACACGCTGAGGCTGCTCGAAATCGCCGAACGTCCCGACGTGCCGGTCATTCCCGGGGCCGTGCTGCCCCTCGTGAACTCGGCGGCGCGAACCACCGCGTGGGAGAGTCTGTACGGCAAGCTCATTTACAAGGGTGCGTGGATGGAAAACTGGCCGGTGCAAGGCGCCGTTCGGCGCACGCCACATCCTTCCGATCCCTACCTCGTTCCGCCGTCGCCGGCCGGCGCCCCGCACATCAAGGCTGCCGTGGACACTGCCGCCAATTTCCTGATTCGCGAACTGCGGCGCCACCCAGGCCAGGTGACCATCATCGCCGCGGGACCCTTGACCAACCTAGCGCTCGCGGCGCGGTTGGATCCTGAGGTCAGCAGACTCGCGAAGGAATTGGTTTTCATGGGCGGCAGTTTCAATCCCAGGCCGTCAACCAACGCCTTTGCCGCGGAGTACGCTAACGCCCCGCGCCGTGAATTCAATATGCGCTGGGACCCGGAGGCGGCGTCGATGGTGCTGCACGAACCCTGGCGCAAGATCACCCAAGTGCCCATCGATCCGACGACGAAAACTCTCTTCACGCCCGACATGCGCAAGCGCATTGGCCAAGGCAATGCGCCTTTCGCCGCCTACATAGACAAATTCGGCCAGTCTTTCCCCATGTGGGACGAACTCGCCGTCGCCGCCTGGCTGGATCCGTCGATCGTGACCGTCGACAAGCAACTGTTGGTCGATGTCGACACCAGTTTCACGGCGGGCTACGGGGACACGCTGAGCTGGTCGGTCGGCGAAGGTCCCGGCCTGGGTGAACGACCGGTGCACGTGGTGCTCGACATCGACTTGGCGAAGTTCGAAGCCCTGACGGTGGACCTGCTCAGCCGACGAGCACCCAGACATTGACCGTTGTCCAATCCAAACTGGAATTTCATCTCGCCCGGCGCGGCGTATATCTCGAACGCCTGAACGCTTACGAACAGCGCGCATCCTGACCCTTTGCCCTAACGAGGATCGGTGCGCGCCGTAAAGAAGGTCTCATCCACGGGTTTGTTCGCCAGAATCTCCTCGCGCGTGAGGCCATGGACCTCGTGCGGGAACACTAGCCATTGATCGGTCGCCCGAACATAGAAGTCCGGCGTCAAACTGCTGCGATTGCGGGCAGGCTTGTAGTAAACCGTCGCGATCCGAATCTGCTCCGGCAGATTTCGGCGGCAGCGCCGGCGCAGCTCGGCGATGACCGCTTCGAGGCTGCGCCCGGAGTCGAACACGTCGTCGATCAACAGCAGTTGATCCTCGGCATTGAGCGACGAGACCAGATAATCCACGGCGTGCACGCGAACGGTGCGGCTCTGCCGGTCGATCCCCGTGTACGAGGAGGTCCTGATCGAAACGTGGTCGCACTCGATGCCGTTGTACTCGAGGATCTCCTGGACCGCGATGCCGATCGGCGCGCCGCCGCGCCAGATTCCAACCAGAAATGTCGGCCTCAAACCGCTGCGGACGACTTGCAGACCGAGTTCCATCGAGTCGCGCAACAGCGAGTCCGCCGAAATGAAAATTTTGTCCGAGGGACCCGCTGACATCGTTGTTCTCCCCACGCAGGGCATTGCCCACGCCCATCGCAGATCATACGACAGTCATATTGTTCTTGTTTTGTGAAATGCCGGTCCCCGAGAAGCTGTCCTTCACCCATCACACGTGCGTTACGAACTACCAAGAGGAAATTTTTGCCGAAAAACTGGCCAAGCACTAGGACGTGATCGCCCGGAAAAGATGTTGCGGAGTGCGTCAGGTGTCCTGAATTGACGCTGGGCACCTTGCAAATCGCTCTCATCAATTCGTCGGTACGGTCTCGATTCATACGACCGGTGTAGGCTGCTCCGCAATCGCCGGACCGGCGTTCGTCTCCGAACGGCCAAAACCGGAAATTCAAATGGCCGAAATGGGAGCCACTACGCGGACATTCCCTGCTTGGATTAGTATGGTTCTCAAGGGAACGAGAAGTTAAGGATGATCGCAAGTGCCTAAAACTTCGATTGCGGTGTTCAACGCTTTAATTTGCGTATTCACTTTGGGTATTTTGGATATTCCGAACCCTACATGTGCCGCCGCACTGCGTACGGCTGCAGACGATGAGGCTTTTTCGGAGCACATTAAGGCAAGCGCTGAGTCGGATTTCATTCATCAGGTGTTTGAGAAAGAGGGCCAAAGGCTTACCGGGCTTTCCGATGCACCGTTATCTCCGGAGGTTGCAAAGCTATTGGACAGTACGGTCAAGCACCCGGCATTAGGCGACACCCGCGTTCCCCTTCATCTGCGTCTCGTGGAACGCGAGCGAGTTGCCTTTGTCAGTGGAATCCAAATGATCAAGGCGTCGTTGGGAGGTCGCTGTGAAGAGCCTACTGCAGATGCCCGACAATTTGGTGACCCGGTAAAGCGGCAACAAGAGTTACGCCGAATTCAGTGCCAACGAACCCGGAGGGATCTCTATCAGCGAGGGACGCATAGTGAAGGTCTAGCGCGTGAAAGTACGATACTTGAGCTGAAACTGCCGCCGTACACGCAGGAAGATATGCTAACCAGACAACGCGCTCGCAATAGGAGTCAAGATGCTGAGCTTGCCGCGACGTTCAAGTCGGCCGAGGCGCTTGACAGCGCCACTGAACAATTTGTCCATTTTCTAGACGCACACGCACAGAGTATCCGCGTAACGAATAGCGGATTCGTATTTGGAAACGAAGCGGATGCGGCGACCTTCAATGATTTGCAGAATATGGTCGTGAAATTGCAGAAGCAGGTCAATCAGTCGCCATAGGGAGATCCTTGCGCCAGCAAGCTGTCGGTCACGACCGGCGGGGTTCGGGTCGATCAGGGACGGTCGAACGTGGGTGAATCGCCGAGCGGCAGGGGTTTGAACAGGTCGATCACTGAGATGAATGGAATGCTGATGAGCCAATCACGACGCAATGTTTGGAATGTATTGGCCTTAGGATTGCACGCGTGTGTATATATCTGCTTGGGGCTTTGGATCTTCCTATTGAGCACCATATGTTCGTCGCCAAGCGCGCCGGATGCTGCGACCGGTAATATCATTGCTTACAATTGCCATGGCACCTTGGTTTTTATTTCGCGGACTCAAAATATTTTGCTCATCGGCCTGATCCCCGCGCTAGTTGTTGCAGGGGTTTGTGGAAAGGCTGCTCGCAAAAGGGCAGGGCCGCCGAAGGGCGAACGGTGATAAATTGTCGGAGTATTTGGACTTCTCCGTAGCGGTCGGTCCTCATCGTCAGCAGAGGGTCGACTCCGGCAGTTCGCCTACCGCCGCGCGATAGCCGGCTGCCACTGCTATGCAGCGACCGTCGCTGCCTCATTTCGTGTGACTAGAGCGAGCGCAAGAAATTGATGATGTCTTGCCGCTCCTTGATGCTCAACTCATTGAAACGCTCGATGACCATGTTTGCCTCGCTTCCGCGGCTTCCGTGGGCTTCAATTGCCGTGACGAGGTCCTTTGTCCGTCCGTCGTGTAAGAAGAAGACGCGCTGCCCAACTCCCCATAGCGGAGCGGTTCGAAACTCATCTGGGCCTGCGCCGCCTTGGGTGATGCCGTCAGCCAGATCCTCGCCCATGTGGTGGACGAGAAGGTCGGAGTAGAGTTTCACCGGTTGGTTGGACAGCGCGGCGCTCGGGCTTGTCGAAGAACCGCTCGCAATAGCCTTACCCGTGGTGAACGCAGGCGTATGGCAAAAGCCACAGCCTACCGCCGCAAACACGGTCCGTCCGTTGACGACGGACGGTGTATCAGGGGCAGGCATTGGTGGAGCCAGCATGCGCATGAAGTCGGCAAACGCCTCAATGTCTGATACCACGGCAGTATTTCGGCTCGGGGTGGACGTCGAGGTGGCGGTGAAGTTAAGCGTGTCCTCCGGAGTGGGGTTGAAGACGCAGCCAGAAGTCTCGTCCCGCTCCTGGGGGAACAGTTGGTTGGTCACTCCCATCTCTACGTTGTATGCCTCACTCGCGAATATGAGAAGAGATTTGTTCTGCGCCTTCCATCCAAACCGAGTGATTGTCCCGTCGTTGGCACTGTGGTTCGCATTGCCGCTCAGGTGCGCATTAGGGCGTCCGGATATGCCCATTGGCTTTTTTAGATTCGAGTCCGTCTTCATATTGGCGAGAATCGACGAATCGGGTATCGACTCGATGAGTCCTGCACCAAAGACGGGCGTTGGGATGCGGAAGATGATGTTCGGATTTCCACCTTGGCCAGATTGTGGTTGTCCGGCGGGCAGGAAGTTCGGTTGGGCGATATTGCAACCCGCAGCGTCGGCGCGACCGGTGATGACGAATAGATCGTGGACCTCTCCGTCGTTGGTTCCGTCGGGATTCCGCTTAAAGCGTGCCTCGCGGATGGGACCATTTTGCGCAATGAACCATGGCAGTACGTTTTTTGCCCCGTTGAGCGTGGCGATTGCGATCGAGGGGTTAGTTGCAGGGCTGGATCCGCCGACACTCGGCTGCACATGGCAAGATAGGCAACTGTTGGAATTGAAGCGAGGTCCGAGTCCATTGTTTTGGCCTCCGGTCACCGACTCGATTTCGGAGAATCTGACGAGCCCATCTTGGAAGAACGCATTTTCGCCCCCGGTCAGGCCTTTCAGGGCAGTGCCGGCACCCGGCGCACCGCCGCGCACTCCAGGATCCACGGGGGCTCGTGCCGCTTGACTGCATGCGCAGATGCACATTAGCAATACCACAGCAGCCACTCCCGCGGAAACCTTGCAAGCAGCGTGTCGGGTTTTTATCATGGCCGTTCCCTATCCTTGCGCAGAAGGAACAATCACTGGCATCACGCGCAGAGCCTCAGAAATTCTAAACGGTCGTTACTTTCACGTTGACCCCATGAGACTCTGACGCGGTTTAGACCTTACGCATGAAGTCGGAACTGTGTCAACAGTCACCACTTTGATACAAGGATCGTTGCATAAATAGCTGCGCAGGACTCAACAAATGGATATGTTTTGCACGCTAAGAGCGTGTCCCCAAATAAACGAGAGAGTGGCTAAGGAAATGGCGCCAGAATCGGTTTCCTCAGACGGCGACCGCAAAACTTTCTTCGGTCGCACGCGGCCCGA
>WNFL01213197.1_pt3 | contig 22246 bp, 20 predicted proteins | sample 5400361 | NCBI WGS metagenome assembly WNFL01 (sample SAMN13153351, study PRJNA577476) | soil metagenome | isolation source: 40 cm soil on Douglas fir-dominated hillslope | place: USA:California | collected 2013-09-17
ATGAGATTGCGGAAAATTTCTGCGATCCGCCATGGATCACTGTAAAAATCCTCGCCCTCCACGCAAACTTCTTTGCGAATTTCGTCATTGCCTTTTAAATAGTTCAGTTCGGTAAACGTTTGCCTGATAATTTTTCTCAAGTCAACGAAATCGGTTCTGACGTCGAGTTTCAAATTCTTTGAGTGACTCAGCACATCGCTGATGAAATGGTCAAGTTGCAATACCTTTTGGCCCACCAGAGGCAAATAATCCTTTAAATTATCATCGTTGCCAGGAAGGTTGGCCAGGTTTACCAACCCCAGAATAGAGGACAGCGGGGCGCGGAGATCGTGGGAGACTTTATAAACAAAATTGTCCAGTTCGGTATTTCTGATTTTAAGTTCTTCTTCTACTTTTTTTCTTTCCGTAATGTCGACATAAACACCAAAAATGCCAATGGTCGTTTCGTTGAGGTGAACGGGTACACCGTAAATAATTACCGAAAGGTGCTTGCCATCCTTCCTGATCCGATTGGTCTCAATGCGCATAACCCGATAGCTGGTAATCAAGGTATTCAAATCGTTCCCTTCGGACTCCAATCCCTCCGGAACAATGAACTGATTCAATTCTCTGCCCGATAACTCTTCGGGACTATAGCCGAACATTTCTTCAAATCCCTTATTGACTTTTACAACGGTTCCCCTGTCATTCAACATCACGATCGCCATGGGTGAGTTTTGGAAGAGCTGCGAAAACAGGGTCTCGGCTTTTCGAATGTTTTCTTCTGCTTCTTTGCGCTGATGCCGCTCGAGTTCTTTGCGCTGTGTACTATCCGTGATGATGCCGCTCCAGGCAACCCTGCCGTCATCCATTCTCGTCGGCACGCCTACTCCCTCGATCCATTTTATTTCGTCGTGATGTTGAATACAGCCTTCCCATTTCCAATCATTAAGAGTGGCAAGGCTATTCCCTAAACTCTGAAGAAAGGCCTCCCCATCCCTGGGGTAAATAAAATGCTTCATTGGAAAAGCACCACGTAACAAGTCTTCACGGTTCAGGCCTAATACTTCCTGACAACGCGGACTGAGGTAAGTAAAATTCCTGTTGCCATCAGGAAAAACCGTATATTCAAAAATGACTGCAGGCAATTTGTCCAGGATATGCATTCCGGGAGGATGTGCCACTTTGCTTTTATCCATGCTGGTTTTCACGAATGGGGACAATATAATTTGTTTTAGACCTAAAAACGATTATCACCTAATAAGAAAGTGAAGCAACGGTAAAGATTTTTCTTAAAAACACATCGAATCGACTCCGCCATGAGTACCCAACAATCTTTTGAGGCTGTCCTGGAAGGAACCAAGGATAGAATTGATGCTGCTTATATTTCCATTCCTTTTAATGTTGAAAAGTTGTACGGCACCCGCGGCCAGGTTAAAGTAAAGGCAACTTTTGACGGGTACCCGTATAGGGGTGTATTGGCTAATATGGGGACAGGTGGCCACATCCTTGGCGTAAGGAAGGACATTCGGCTGGTCATCGGCAAAAAAGTGGGAGATAAAATAAATGTTACGATTGAAAGAGACACAAAGGAACGCCTGGTAGAGGTCCCCATCGAACTTCAGGAGATATTGAAGAGAAGTCCTAACGCTAAATCCTTTTATGAATCCTTGTCTTTCACCAACCGAAAAGAATATGCGCGATGGATCATTTCTGCGAAAAGGCCTGAGACAAAAGACAGGCGATTGTCCGAAACACTTACCCGGCTTCTAAAAGGGAAAAAGAACCCCAGCGCCTAATGCCGTTACAACTAGTAAAAGCTATTATTCGTCGTAGAATCTCTAAGTTGCAACGAGCACCGTGCCCCAACATTTTTATCTTTTAATAGTTGGTGGGGCACTAGTCCATTGCCTTTGGTTGATTCTGTATCCTCAAGGCCATTTACCTCAAGACTGGAACTATGCTCTTTCCAATAGAATAGCCAACACAGCACTCTTGGCATTCACCAGCCAAAAAAATTGAAAAAGCATCAAAACTCGATCGAGCTCCACTGATTAAGCCGACTTTAAGGCTTCCGCCCCCGCAACGATCTCCAGTATTTCCTTGGTGATAGCGGCTTGACGGGTTCGATTATACGTAAGCTTCAATTCCTTTATCAATTCTCCGGCATTTTCTGTCGCCTTGTCCATGGCCGTCATCTGCGCTCCGTTGAAGGCAGCATTTGTATCCAGCAATGCCTTAAAGAGAATCGTGTTTACCGATTTAGGAATGAGTCCGGTGATAATTTCTTCAAGATTGGGCTCCAGGATATAGTCCAGATTCGAAGCCTTGGATGCCTTGTTAGCGACCACGGGAAGCACTTGCTCCGTCTGCAAAACCTGAGTAGCTACATTTTTGAATTCATTGTACACGATCTCAATCTTGTCAAACTGACCCTTCTTAAAGGCATCCATCAGATACTCCCCGATAACGGAAACACGCTGGAAAGAGATCGCGCGAAAGATGTCCCAATAATCGTTCACGGTGGGCATACTGCGCTTACCAAAATATTCAAATGCTTTTTTTCCAATGGGTAAAATGGTGACTCCTCCCTTGCTGAGTTGGGAGGAATACTTTTCCTGAATCAACCTCGTCGTGGCCTTGAAAATATTGCTATTAAATGAACCACAAAGTCCCCGATCGGCGCTGATCGGCACGATGAGAATTCTCTTTTCTTCCCGCACCGTGCTGTACCAATTCTGCCCATTTTCGTCATAGACACTGGAAAGGTTGGTTAATAGGGATGACAATTTCTTTGCATACGGCCGCATTTGCAAAATCCGCTCCTGCGATTTGCGCAACTTGGCTGCCGCCACCATCTTCATGGCCTTGGTGATCTGCTGCGTGGACATCACCGAGGTAATCCGGACTTTGACTTCTTTTAGACTCGCCATAAAAATTAATTCAAGATTGAAAATTTAAAATTTAAGATTGGCGAGGACCAACCCAGAGACGTTCAAACCCGTTCGAAATTACACCGTTACCAATTTTAAATCTCAAACCTTAAATTTTGAATTTAGTATTTAGTATTTGGATGCTAGTTCCGTTGCCACTTTCCTGACCGTTTCTACATCCGAATCTTCGACCTTTCCGGCGCGAAAATTATTCAAGATGGATTGGTGTTGGGCACGCAACAAGCCAATAAATTCTTTTTCAAAGTCTTTTACTTTCGGAACCGGCACTTTGTCGATATACCCTTTGGTGGAGGATAAAATCATGGCCACCTGCTCCTCTACCGGCACCGGCGAATATTGAGGCTGTTTCAAAACTTCTGTATTCCTCCGGCCACGCTCAATGGTCAATTTTGTCGAAGCATCCAGGTCGGACCCAAATTTGGAAAAAGCCTCTAACTCACGGAACTGAGCCTGATCGAGTTTTAATGTGCCGGCCACTTTCTTCATCGACTTAATTTGCGCTGAGCCTCCCACGCGGGATACGGAGATCCCTACGTTGATGGCCGGCCGGATGCCGGAGTTGAATAAATTGGTTTCAAGAAATATCTGGCCGTCCGTGATGGAAATTACATTCGTCGGGATATACGCCGATACGTCGTTTGCCTGTGTCTCAATGATGGGAAGTGCGGTCAACGAACCGCCTCCCTTTACCATGTGCTTGATCGAGGCCGGAAGGTCATTCATCTGACTTGCCAATAGATCGTCGTTAATAATCTTGGCGGCGCGTTCCAGCAACCGCGAGTGAAGGTAAAACACATCGCCCGGATAGGCTTCCCGCCCAGGGGGTCTCCTGAGCAACAGGGATACTTCCCGATACGATACGGCTTGTTTTGACAAGTCATCGTAAATTACTAATGCGGGGCGGCCCGTATCACGAAAAAATTCGCCTATAGCCGCTCCGGTAAACGGAGCAAAGAACTGCATCGGAGCGGGGTCGGCGGCAGACGCCGAAACAATGACGGTATAAGGCATTGCCCCTGCCTTCTGCAAAGTCGCCGCAACAGAAGCCACGGTAGAGGCCTTTTGACCGATGGCGACATAGATACAGAAAACAGGTTTGCCAGCCTCGTAAAATTCCTTTTGATTAATGATCGCGTCAATGGCTACGGCCGTCTTTCCTGTCTGGCGATCGCCGATGATCAGCTCGCGTTGACCCCGTCCAATCGGGATCATCGCATCAATGGCCTTGATGCCGGTTTGAAGCGGTTCGTTTACAGGTTGGCGGAAGATAACGCCTGGCGCCTTACGTTCTAGCGGCATTTCATAAAGTTCACCGGTAAGGGGACCTTTGCCATCAATGGGCTTGGCGAGCGTGTCCACCACGCGACCCAAAACACCTTCGCCAACTTTGATAGAAGCGATCGTGCCCGTGCGTTTCACGATGGCACCTTCCTTAATTCCCTGGGCATCTCCCAACAAGACGACCCCAACATTATCCTCTTCCAGGTTGAGGACCAGCGCCCTGAGGCCATTCTCAAATTGAAGCAACTCGCCCGCCTGTGCTTTGGTAAGTCCATAAATACGGGCCACACCGTCCCCCACCGTGAGCACGGTCCCGACTTCTTCTAACTCCGCGTCAGTTCGTGCGTGGGATAACTGTTCGCGTAAAATTGCGGATACTTCTTCGGGTCTGATCTCTGCCATAAATTCGTTTTTCGGATTAAAATTCTTTGATGTACGGATTCTCGCTGAATCCCAGCTTCAGCTTCTCAAGTTTACTTTTGATGGATGCATCGATTTGCCGGTCGCCGACGTTCAGGATAAAGCCACCGATCAAGGTCTTATCTACTTTTTCATCAATTTCCACGAGCTTCTTATCGCTCACTTTCTTTACGATCTTTTCGATTTCAGAACGAAGTTCCTTATCCATGGGAAAGGTTGTCGTAATGAATGCCTTACTGATGCCTTTGTATTCATTGTAGGCATTATGAAATTCTTTTGCAATGGGCAGCAACAAGGGCTCGCGATTCTTGCGCGTCAGAATATCCATGATGGCCAGCGTGAGTTTGTTTACTTTACCGGTAAAGATCTTTTCGAGAATGTCTCTTTTCTTTTCGTGACGAATCACAGGGCTCTTGACCATCATGCTGAAAGGTCTGCTTTCTTTGCAAATGATGGCAAAGGACAGCATATCCTTATGGACGTCCTCCAGGACCCCTTGTTCCACCGCCAATCCCAACAGGGACTTCACATACCGGGATGCTACTCGTAAATCAGCCATACATCAATTCAGCTTTAAATCCTTAATGAACGCATCGACCAGGACTTTTTGTGAAGCATCGGTCGCGAGATTTTTCCTGATGAGTTTCTCTGCGATTTCGATCGAGAAGGCGGCAACCTGTGCTCTGACATCCCGCAGTGCGGCTTGCTTTTCGGTGTTGATGACGGCCCTCGCGTCTTCGATGATCTTGTCGGCGTTTTTCTTGGCGTCTCCCTGGGCCTGATCGTGCAGTCGATTGGCCGCCTCCCGGGCTTCCCGTAGAATGACATCGCGTTCCGCTCGCGTTTCTTTTAGTAACTTTTCATTGTCCTCCTTCAAAGAGGCCATTTCGGCTTTTGCTTTCTCGGCGGCATCGAGCGCCGATTGAATGGAGGTTTCCCTTTCTTTTAATGAGGCTAAGATGGGCTTCCAGGCAAGCTTAGTCAACAGAAAAAACAATCCCAAGAAGACAACAATTTGCCAGAACAGAAGGCCTGTTCCTGGAGTTAGTAATTCCATAGTTCTATCTTTAATTGAATCAATTCATAATGAAGTTTCTCCGCGTATAAAAGAAACTTGCCCGGCCCATTGCCTGAGGCAAGTTTCAATTGCTTACGCCGCTTTGCTTGAAATCAGGTAACCGATCACAGATCGGCTGCTGTTTTGTTTGAAATCAAGATACAGATCACAAGAGCGAAAAGCGCAGCTACTTCAACAAGTGCCGCGATGATCAGCATGGAAGCCTGCAATTTGTTGGCGGACTCGGGCTGACGGGCCATTGCCTCCATGGCAGAGCCGCCGATCCGGCCTACACCGATGCCCGCGCCGATGGCAGCGAGACCGGCACCGATACCTGCACCCAGCAACGCATAGCTTACATCCAATAAAATTGAAAATACCATAGTATTAAATAGTTAAGTGAAACAAAATCCAGGTTCGCCCTGGAGTATCTTTTGTAGTTTCCTACACTTCTATTTCTTAATGATCGTGGTGCTGTTCTTGCACGGCCATCCCAATGTATAACGAGGTGAACAACGTAAACACATAAGCCTGTATCCCCGCTACCAACAATTCAATCAAACTGATGAATAAGACAAAGATGGAGGACCCAATACCCACGAACCAACTCCGGAAAATAAACGTCAGTCCCAGTAGGCTGAGCAGCACAATGTGACCCGCCGTGATCGCCGCAAACAAACGAATCATCAACGAAAACGGCTTTGAAAACATTCCTATAATTTCGACGGGAAGGATAATAATACGGAGTGGTAATGGTACTCCCGGTGTCCACAAGATATGCATCCAGTAGTTTTTATTTCCATTGAAATTAGTGATCAAAAAAGTGAAGATGGCCAGCGTAAACGTTACAGCAATGTTTCCGGTCAGGTTCGCGGCGCCCGGCAATAGTCCCAGCAAATTTCCAAAGAGGATAAAGAAAAAGAGTGTCAACAGGTAAGGCAAAAACTTTTCATACTTAGGGCCGATGTTGGATTTGGCGATTTCGTCCTTTACAAAAAGTACGATAGGCTCGATGAACGCCTGAAGTCCTTTTGGTGCCCGACCTGTATTTCGTTTGTAAGACCTTGCCACGGAAATCATCACGATCAAAATCAAAGAGGCGTTGATGAAAAGCATCAATACATTCTTGGTAATGGACAAATCCATCACCCGTTTATTGTTGAGGAAGATCTTATTGTGCCCCAGCGTATAACCATTGTAGGTTACCGGTTGATGGTGGTCATCAAAGAAATGGCGGGAGGAGAAAATAGCGAGTCCGCGTTCGGCTGAGTAAACAATCACGGGTAGATAGAGCGTACCGTAGTGACCTTCGAAAAAATGCCAAATATGATGATCCATGACGTGCTCAAAGATCACCTGGCTGACTTTGGGCTCTTTCTTTTCCGGCGCGTGATCTTGTGCCCGGGCAGGGTTAACACCGACAGCGGAAAGTATAAAAAATAGCGCAAAAAAAAGGGCATGGGAAGGGGATAAACGTCTTTTCATCAGGGCCTTGGGTCTTCTTGATAGCCTGCAAAAGTATTGATTAATCCCCCAAAAAAAAATGTCCCGATAGCTATCGGGATAAAAATTTTTGGTCCTGTGGTGGAACGAGGTTTAACGGTTTACTTCCGAGAACAGGAATCCCACTTCAAGTCCGGTAAAAAGGACGTATGCTACCAGGAAAAGTACCGCGTTGGCAACCGCACCGTCTTTGTCGTTGAAAATAATTACGAGAATAAATCCGGCGTAGGTCATCATTTTCAAAACCATCGATACCAGATAGGCTTGCGTAAAGGATGGAGACTGTGCATGCTTTGCTAAAAAATAAAAAATGACGATGGTTGAAATGCCTAAAAATAGAATGATCTCAGGTGCGAAAGAGGGGGTTGATTTCAGCCAATGTTCCTGCTCCGCTGCATACACAGCCGACAGGAGCCCGGCGATGGATGCGGTGACAGAAATAAGAAACCTGAGCAATCGCTATTCTTTATTGATGGAACGGTATACGGTAACCATCATGCCTGTGAACGCTGCCAGCACCAGAGAAAGTAAAAAAACAGGAAAGGAAAATCCAAAGTACCGATCCAGTTTATACCCGCCCCAGGCAGAAAGTGCAATCGCCCCAAACAGTTGTAATGTGAGGTTGCCGTACTTCAGGTAATTGTTATACGGTTTTGAATTCTTCGGGTCGTTGCGAGCGGGCTCCATTTTCACCTAATTTGAGATCTTTAACAACGGCACCCATTTTGCATGTTCCATTGAAAGCGGCTCCCGGTTCTACCACTAATTTTCCGGCAACGATGTCGCCGTGGACGGCCGCTGTTGCTTTGAGGATCAGTATTTCGGAGATTTCTATTTTGCCTTTCACTTCTCCTTCGATATCGGCGTTCTGTGCGGTGATGTTGCCTTCTACATGACTGCCGTTGCCCAGCGCCACTTTGGATTTGGATGTTATATGACCTCTTACTTTTCCTTCAATACGGATATTCCCAAAAGTCTCGATGTTGCCTTCCAACACCGTGCCTTTACCAATGACGTTGCTTGAGTTGCTGATCTCTTCTGCCGCACGTTTTTGTTCTTTCGTTGTTAACATAATTCAAGAAGTTAAAAGGTTACAAACTCTTCCGGGTTCAGGGAGTTGCCATTGTACCACAATTCAAAATGCAAATGCGGACCATCGGTCATCTCTCCACTGTTGCCAACGATAGAAAGGATGTCTCCGGCGTTTACAAAATTACCAACTTTTTTCAATAATTCGGCATTGTGCTTATAAACGGAGATTAGGTTTCCACGATGCTGCACGGCAATCACATAACCCGAGTCCTGGGTCCAAGATGCCATCATTACTGTTCCGTCGGCAATGCATTTCACAGGCTCGTTGGTTTTGGCAACAATATCAACTCCGTAGTGTGCTTTCTTGAGATCGTACTTATCGGAGATAAAGCCGGTAATCGGTGAAAAGAAAAAAGTCTCCTGTAGCTCAAGGTTTTTGCCGCTGGTCAATGGAACCGAGAACTCCGACCGTTCAAATTCTTTTCTGAACAGCGAGTCGGATGCGGCCAACTTGAGATTCCCAACAGCAGAAACCGGCTTTATTTCACCTTTCAATTCTTTGGCCGGATCGGCAAAACCACTTGACGTATCTCCGCTGAGAATGCGCTGGAAATTTTGAATGAACCGGTCCTTGCTGTCAATTTCAAGGGCCAGTGAATCAACTTTCAAGGCCAGTGTATACAGTTTCTTGTTCTGCTCCATCTGTTCATGCCTGGGATCAAACCATTTGGCCAATAGTGTCTTGGACAGGAAGAGGCTCAAAATAAAAATGATGATAAAAACCGTAGCCGAAATCACCAGCACCTTGGCATACGTAAATCCAATCGTGGATTTCTCCGCCAGGTTCTCTTCGTTGCGAATGACCAATTGGTATTTGGTCGTAAAGCGCTCGGATAGGGTCTTCTTTTGTTTCAAACGAGGAAAATTTTGGCAAAATTAGATATTCTGGTTAATTATAATATTGAATATCTGTTTTTTACGTTTGTATTTAAAATTATCAGTTAAGTTGCTTTCCCGGATAAAATACCTCGTTTCGGCTTCCTTTGTGCTGGTCATGTTGGTAGGGTCGGGCTGTTCGATCGAACAAAACACTATCACGGCAAATGTTTACCACAACCTGACCGCCCACTACAACGGGTTTTACTACGCCCGCGAAAAAACCCGTGAAGTAGAGAAAGTCATTTTAAAAAGTCTCGATGACGATCACAATCAAATTTTAAGATTGCTTCCCAAGTTGGACACCACCCTGGCCAAGACGTATTCCAAGGATACGGATGAAATCATAAAAATGGCGTCCCTCTCTATCCAGCGACACCCCAACAGCCGATGGGTCGACGACAATTATGTGCAGGTCGGACTGGCCCGCTTGTACGCCAGCGATTTTGTGAATGCCATTCAGACATTCAAGTTTGTCAATACCAAAAGCAGGGATCCCAATATGCGCCACGTCGCGCTTATTCATTTAATGCGCACTTTCATTGAGCAGGGTGAGTACGACAAAGCCGGAGAAGTCTTTCATTTTTTGGAAAAGGAAAAACTGGAAAGAACGAACCAGAAAAATCTCTACCTGGAGAAGGCCTACTTCTATCAACTGCGCAACGATTATGATAATATGGTGCGGAACCTCACCAAAGCCGATTCGCTGCTCAAACACAAAGACCGCAAGGGTCGAATCTATTTTATCGTAGGACAGGTTTATCAAAAACTCGGGTTTGAATCCGAAGCCTACAACTATTACCGGAAATGCCTGGCGACCAACCCCGATTACGAGATTGATTTCTATGCCCGGCTGAACATGGCGCAGGTAGCCAAACTCGACGACAAACGCGACGTGCGAACCGTGAGAAAACAGTTCAGCAAATTGCTGGCCGATTCAAAGAACCAGGAGTTTAAAGACAAGATTTATTTTGAAATGGGGGAATTTGAGCGCAAACAGAACAACCTCAGGGAAGCCATCGAACGGTACAAGCTCGCAGCCCACGCCGGCAAAAACAAACGCATACAAGGCAGAGCTTTTTTACGCCTCGGTCAACTTCATTTTGACTCTCTGAAAAAATATAGCCTCGCCAAAGCGTACTATGACAGCGCCATCGCTGCGCTGCCAAACGATTTTGAAAACTATGCGTCCATTAAGAAACGCCAGGAAGTATTAGGTGAATTTGTGAAATACACAGAAACCATCACCTGGCAAGACAGCCTGCTGCTCATGGCCTCGATGGATACCATGACCTTGCGAAAGCATTTGGATTCTGCCGTGTCAGCAAAAAAGAAAGCANNNGCAGCCGAACTCGGCAAAAAGAAAAGAAGAAGATCGGAGGGCGCCGCAAGCAGTGGGGGCAACCAAAGCAACAATTCGTTTTTTAATAACAACGATCCTAACGCGCAGCAAATAGATTGGTATTTTGGAAACTCTTCCGCCGTCGCCCTGGGCCAATCGGAGTTCCAACGGATTTGGGGCACGGTTCCTTTGGAAGACAACTGGCGGCGGTCGAATAAGACGCCCTCTATTGCTTCCCTGCCAGACCCCAGTCTGTCCAGCCAATCGCCGGAAGAGGGCAAACAAAAATCAGAGAACGGGCCAGCCGTCAAAGACGTGGATGAAGTCGCGAAAATCCTGACTCAACTCCCTACCACCCAGGACCAAAAAAAGGAAGCGCTCGCCAAGATTGAAGACGCCTATTTCAAATTAGGTGACTTATATTATTTCCAGCTGGAGGAAAAGGAAAATGCAGCCGGTGCTTACAGAAATTTACTCAACCGGTTCCCCGGATCGGAACACGAGCCGGAAGTGCTGTATAAAATGTATCTTATCAGCCGCGAAAAGCACACGGAGGGAGACTACTTTGCCAACCTGCTAAAACAAAAATATCCTAACTCCACCTTTACCCGGATCTTATTAAATCCCGATTATTTAAAGGAAAGCAGCATCGCTGCTGAAAAACAAAAATTGATCTATAAGGACGCCTATGCTAATTACCGGTCCGGCAATCTGAGGGCCGCGCAGGAAAAAATCAACCAGGCCCTCAAAGAAGGTGATACGGGTTTTTCGCAACAACTTGAATTGCTCCAAATTTTGATCACTGGAAAGACCGAAGACATTACGCGCTACCAGTATGAACTGGGTGAGTACGTTAAGAAATACCCCGATGGTTCCTTGAAAGCCGATGGTTCCTTGAAAGCTTATGCTGAACAACTCCTCGCCGCGTCAAAGGCTTTGCAAGCTAAAATCGAAAAGGCCAAAGGCATTCGGTTCATCGCCTCCTTCAAGGAACCCCACTATTTTGTGCTCGTGTACAAGATGGCGGATAAGATCACCGACCCCATCTCTACGGGACTCGAATCGTTTAGCAAGGCAGAATTCAAAGACTTGAAATTGAGCAGCAGCAACCTGACGTTAAATGAAGAATTTGCTCTTACCATGGTCATTCAATTTGCCGATCGCGAGGTTGCCATGGAATATTTCGATAGATTCAATTCTCAGGCCGCCGTAACGAAGCCCTTTGCGTTGTATAATTTCTATACCTTTGTTATCACCAAAGATAACTTTGATCTCTTTTACCGAACGAAAGCCCTGGATGAATACCTCACGTTCTTCGACCGCAACTATCAGCCAAAGAATCCATAAGCTGCTGAAACTGGAGAGGCCTTGGTTTCACAAAATCGCCAAATACACGTGGATTGCATTCTTTTGCTTTACCCTTGGCTTCCCCCTTTATGTACTGAGCGTCAGTGTTGACCTCTTTGGCTTGTATGGACCGATGCCCAGCATCCGGGAAGTGGAAAATCCGGAGAACGATCTTTCTTCAGAATTGATTTCCGCCGATGGGGTATCCCTGGGCCGTTATATCCGGCACAACCGAAGCCAGGTCAACTACAATGAGCTTTCGGAGGAGCTCAGAAATACGCTCCTCATTTCGGAAGACCACCGCTTTTATAATCACTCCGGACTCGACTTCATCGCTTATCTCCGAGTGCTTCGGGGACTGGCCACCCTTAGTCCGGCCGGTGGCGGGAGTACGATCACCCAACAGCTGGCGAAGAACTTATATACGATGAATCCGGAGAAAAGCATGGACGGTTATATCGCCCGATTGGGAAATTTGCCGAAGCGGATTATACAGAAAACGAAGGAGTGGATGATCTCTATAAAGCTGGAGGAAGGTTTTACAAAAGAAGAGATCGTCACGATGTATCTCAATACGACTAATTTCAGTAGCAATGCTTTTGGGATCAAGGTCGCCGCCGAGACTTACTTTGATAAAGGTCCCGATAGCCTCAATCTTCAGGAGTCAGCGATTCTGGTCGGTATGCTTCAGGCCCCTTCCGCCTACAATCCGAAAATTAACCCGGACAATGCGTTGCGGAAACGCAATGAGGTCCTCTATAAGATCTACCAAAGCGGCTACAAGATCAAGACGAAAGAACAGTTTGATTCAATCAAAGCCTTGCCCATCGAGCTTAAGTATAGCGTTCAGAATCAAAATACCGGCATTGCTACCTACTTCAGAACCGTCACCGGCAACTTCCTTATGGCCTACTGTCGCGAGAAAGGCATCGACTTGTGGAATTCCGGCTTGAAGATCTACACCACCATCGACAGCCGCATGCAACGTTATGCCGAGGAAGCCGTGGCTGAACACATGAAGACACTGCAGGCAAGCTTTAAAGAAGAATGGGCCAAACGGAACCGAAACCCCTGGTCGGATGAAAATGGTCATGAAATCAAGGATTTCTTATCCAGGCGGATCCGAAAGTCAGAGACCTATAAAGTACTTGCGGAAAAATACGGAGAGCGTTCCGATTCCCTCAAGATCATGCTTCGGCTGAAAAAAACGATGCCGATCTTTACCTGGGACGGTGAAAGGGACACCCTTTTCAGCAGTATGGATTCCCTTAATTACTACGAGCGATTTCTGCAGACCGGGATGATGTCTATGGACCCTGCCACGGGTTATATTCGGGCCTGGGTGGGCGGTATTAACCATAAGTATTTCAAGTTCGATCACGTGAAGCAAAGTACACGGCAAGCAGGATCAACCTTCAAGCCGTTTGTGTACGGCCTTGCCATGGAGTCGGGGTATTCTCCTTGTCACCCTATGAAAGATATTGCCCCCAGTTTCAAGGTGCCCGGCGCCACCTGGTATCCACGCAATGCAGAGGAGCCGATTTACGGAAACGGCGAGGAAATGAATCTTCGTCAGGCTATGGCGCGATCCGTTAATTCAATCACTGCACAAATGCTTAAAGCACTTGGAGAAGACAACGTAGTGGAGTTTGCACATCGCATGGGCATTGAAAGCAAATTGGATGCAGTGCCCTCCCTTTGCCTGGGAACCAGCGATGTCTCCCTTTACGAAATGGTAGGTGCTTATGGAACCTTTGTCAACAGTGGTGTTCACATCGACCCTGTCTTTATTACGCGAATTGAAGATAAAAATGGTAACGTCATCGAGAACTTTATTCCCAAAACAAGGGAATCCATCAGTGACCAGACCGCTTACAAAATGATTTATATGTTAATGGGCGGGGTGGAAGAACAGGGAGGTACCTCCTCCGGACTGGCCCATGATCTCCGGGAAAATAATGAGATCGGGGGCAAAACCGGGACCACACAGGATGCATCGGATGGCTGGTACATGGGCGTAACCCATGATCTGGTTTCCGGGATTTGGGTGGGAGGCGATGAACGCGCTATTCGATTCCCATCGTGGGATTTCGGACAGGGTGCAAAAAGTGCGCGGCCCATTTGGGAAAAGTTCATGCGAAAGGTCTATGCCGATCCGTCTACGGGTGTTAAGAAAGGACGCTTCCAATGGCCCTCTTCCGGGCTTGACGTCACCCTGGACTGCAACCGATACAAAGAGAATCCCGACTCCGCGCAAGTAGCTGATAAACCCTGGGATATCAGGAATAATTGAATTCCAATTGAACAAATCGACGGCCTGGATCGTTGGAAAAAGTCACGCACCTCTTTTATTTTTTGAACCCGAATGTCTCCTTCGCTAAAAGATCATGCTTTCTCAATGCCCGATGCGCCCGGTGTCTATCGGTTCTACAATGAAGAAGGGGTCTTGATCTATGTGGGAAAGGCCAAGAGCCTGAAGAAACGGGTCAGTAGCTACTTCAACAAACAATCGCAGTACAGTCGAAAAACAGAAAAACTCGTTTCGGAAATACGGAAGGTGGAATTCACCCTGGCCGACTCCGAATTCGACGCATTGCTTCTGGAGAATAACTTCATCAAGCAAAATCAGCCGAAATACAACATTTTACTAAAGGACGACAAGACCTTTCCCTACCTCTGCATTTTAAAAGAGCGCTTTCCCAGAATTATTTCGACTCGCAAATACAACCCTCGCCAGGGCGAGTACTTTGGGCCGTATACCAGCGTCGTTTCAATGAAAAGTGTGATTGAATTGGTCCGCCAGCTTTATTCCATACGCACCTGTACACTACTGCTTTCCGAAGAGAACATTCAGCAGAAGAAATTCAAAGTTTGTTTGGAGTATCACATCGGCAATTGCAAGGGTCCGTGCGAGGGCCTGCAGGATGAAGCGAGTTACCTGGACGAAATAACCCAAGCGAGAAATATTCTAAAAGGAAACCTGAGCATCGTGGAAAATTATTTCAGTGAACGCATGAGGGAGGCTTCCCAGGGGATGGAATTTGAGCGGGCCGCTTTGTTTAAGCATAAATTAGAGTTGCTGGAGAAATTCCAGACAAAATCGTTGGTAGTCAACCGGAGGCTGACGGACATTGACGTAATTACAATCACCGGTGATGACCAGGACGCCTTTATCAACTACATGCAGGTGAAGGAGGGGGCGATCATTTTCTCAAAAAACCTGGAGATCAGGAAGAAACTAGATGAAACGGACGAAGACATCATTAGCCTGGCGGCGCACGAATTAAGGACTGAATTCAGGAGTACGAACTCAATCCTTTTCAGCAATTTGCCGGTCACCGTTAGGATGGAAGAAGTGGAAAATGTTGTCCCTCAAATCGGAGATAAGAAAAAACTCGTCGCTCTGTCGCTGAAAAATGCCTGGTATGCTAAAACAAAAAAGGAGGCGGAAAAAAACGAACGGAAAGAGAAGAAAAACAAAGTGCTGGGCATTCTTCAACACGACCTTCGGCTGCTGAGCTGGCCTGATATTATTGAGTGCTTTGATAACTCCAATCTCCAGGGTTCTACTCCCGTCGCGTCGATGGTGCGATTTGTAGAGGGTAAACCCGACAAAGGAGGCTATAGGCACTTTAACATCAAGACCGTCGTCGGCGCCAATGACTTTGCCTCTATGAAAGAAATTGTGAGCCGACGGTACAGCCGGATCATGGAAGAAGAGGGTGTATTCCCCAACCTGATTGTGGTGGATGGCGGTAAAGGCCAGTTGAGCAGCGCCTGCGAAGCCCTCCAGGAGTTGGGTCTTTACGGGAAAATACCGATCGTGGGCATTGCTAAAAAATTGGAAGAAATCTATTACCCTGACGACCCGCTGCCATTACACATCAATAAAAAATCACCGGGACTCATGTTGTTGCAAAAAATTCGCGACGAAGCCCACCGCTTTGCCATTACCTTTCACAGGCAAAAAAGAAGCAAAGCGACTTTTGTCACTCAATTGGAAGGGATCCCGGGTATTGGAAGGAAAACCGCGGATAAGCTTTTGTCGCATTTTAAATCGTCGAAAAAAGCTTTGGAAGCGACCGGGGATGAGTTAAAACAGGTCGTTGGACAGAAAGCCTCACAGAAGATTCTTACTTATCTATCTAACAAATAATTTTATGTTAGGAACCACGCCCCCGATGAAATGTCATCCCGGAACAAATCTCATTTATCTTTCATCGCCTTACTTGTGCTTGTCCGGGATGATATTTCATATTTTAGTTCGTGCCCTTCTACATATCTTTCTTCACCATCGGCGGCACGACCCCCATCGTGTACCATGCAAAAACAAACTGGTCGGCTTGCAGTTCAATGCCTTTGGAAAGATTGGATGAACTGTGCCCTGATTTCACATCGATGCGAATCAGCATCGGTTGATCGCTGGCATTGTTCTCCTGAAGTGTGGCTGCAAACTTGAAAGAGTGCGAAGGCACAACGCGGTCATCGTGGTCTGCGGTAGTCACCAGCGTTGCCGGGTAGGCGGTTCCGGGTTTCAGGGCATGCAGGGGTGAATACTTTTTCAGGTATTCAAACATCTCTTTCGAGTCCCCGGCCGTTCCATAGTCATAGGCCCAGCCTGCTCCCGCTGTAAACTTGTTGTACCGCAACATGTCCATGACCCCTACACCCGGCAGCGCTACTTTAGCCAGGTCAGGACGTTGCGTCATCGTGGCGCCAATTAACAACCCTCCGTTAGAGCGTCCGGCAATCGCCAGGTAATCGTGTGAGGTGTATTTTTCTTTGATCAGGTATTCGCCGGCGGCAATGAAATCATCAAACACGTTTTGCTTTTTCATTTTCGTTCCTGCCAAATGCCAATTCTCGCCATACTCCCCGCCACCTCGCAAACAAGGCTGAGCATAGATCCCTCCGTTTTCCAGCCATACAATTCTGGACGTGCTGAAGCTTGGAGTAAGACTGATGTTGAATCCCCCATAAGCATAAAGCCAGGTTGGATTTTTGCCATTGCGCTCTGTTCCCTTTTTATAGGTGATGAACATGGGAATTTTGGTGCCGTCTTTGCTCGAATAAAATACCTGCTTTGTTTCGTATTCCTCCGGATTGAAATCAACTTTGGGTTTCGCGTACGTCGCCGATTTTCCCGAGGCCAAGTCATACTTAAAAATGGTGGGAGGATAAGTGAACGAGGTAAACGAATAGTAGATTTCTTTATCATTCGCTTTTCCTTCAAACCCGGCGGCGGTACCAATGTCCGGCAACTCCACATTTCTTTCCAATCTGCCCTTGTAATCAAATCGTTTTACAAAGGTTTGGGCATCTTTCAGGTAATTAACAAATAATTTCTTTCCCGCTGTGCTTACGCTCTCCATCGCATTTTCTGACTCAGGAATAAGGTCCTTCCAGTTTTCGGCTTGGGGATTCGCGAAGTCCACTTCAACGATCTTATCGTTAGGTGCCCGAAAGTTAGTCCGGACGATGAGCCGGGAGCCCTCGTGGTCGATAACGGAATAATTGTTGTCAAAATTGCCGACAATCGTTACTAATTTACCTTTTGGATCTTTCAAATCCTGGGCATACAGTTCGTTTCCGGTAGTACTCACAGAAGCCTCGATGATCAAGAATTGTTCATCTTCGGTTAGGCCTGCCCCAATATACCGTCGCGGTGTACTGTTCCCGCCAAAAATCAAGGGATCATTCTTTTGGGACGTTCCAAGCTTGTGATAAAGCAATTTATGATTTTGGGTTTTTGCCGAAAGCTCACTCCCTGCAGGTTTATCATAGCTGCTGTAATAAAATCCCTCGTTGCCCCTCCATGCAATCCCGGTGAATTTCAAATCGCGAAGCGTATCCTCAACCACGGTCCTGTCCGGGGTGTTGATGATGATTGCCTTGGCCCAATCGGATCCCCCTTCTGAAATCAAGTAGGCCGCAAGGGAGCCATCTCTGGTAAAAGAGATTCCCGCCAGTTTGGTCGTGCCGTCATCTGAGAATGAATTGGGGTCTAAAAAAACCTCAGGAGTTCCATTCTCTCCTTTCTTGCGAAACAATACGTCATGATTCTGAAGACCGCCGTTTTTATAGAAATAGTAATAATCGCCTTCCTTGAAGGGCGCACTCAATCGTTCGTAATTGTAAATGTCTTCAAGGCGTTTCTTGATCTTATCGCGATACGGGATGCGGTTGAGATAGGCAAACGTTACTTCATTCTCACGCTTCACCCAATCCGCCGTTTCTTTTGCGGTATCATTTTCCAACCATCGGTACGGGTCGGCAACGATTTCACCAAAATAAGTATCTACCGTATCCACTTTTTGGGTGAGTGGATATTTATCCGTTTGCCGTTTGGGCGGGGAGCAGGCGAGCATCACCAATGTCAAAGCCACTAAACGAATACGAAAGAGTCTTCTCATAAGGGAGTGTTTCTGTTGCGAATACAAAAAACGCATTAATAGTTACCGGTACCCAACTTAATCATTTTCCTTTCCTTTTATTATGATGAGGGGAGATCAAATCATTTCAAACTTGGTATAAGGTACCAGTACCTTGGGTATTTTGATTCCTTCCCGGGTCTGGTTATTCTCCAGCATGGCCGCCACAATCCGGGGCAGCGCCAAGGCACTCCCGTTGAGGGTATGCAGGAGCTGCATTTTGCCTTCTTTGTTTTTGTAGCGCAGTTTTAACCGGTTGGCCTGGAACGTCTCAAAGTTACTGACCGAGCTTACCTCCAGCCATCGTTGCTGTGCTCCGGCATAAACTTCCATATCAAACGTCATGGCCGAGTTGAAACCCATGTCCCCGCCACAAAGCAACAGTTTTCGATAAGGAAGTTCAAGTTTTTCCAAGAGACCTTGAACGTGCAGACACATATCTTCCAACGTTTTATAGGAATCTTCCGGTCGGGTCACTTGCACGATCTCCACTTTATCAAATTGGTGGAGGCGATTGAGGCCCCGTACATGGGCCCCCCAACTTCCCGCTTCGCGGCGGAAGCACGGCGTATACCCGGCATGCCTGACCGGCAATTGTTCCTCAGTTAGAATCACATCGCGGTAGAGGTTGGTGATGGGTACTTCGGCCGTCGGGATGAGATACAGTTTGTCTTCGGCAACAAAATACATTTGCCCCTCTTTGTCGGGAAGCTGGCCGGTCCCGTATCCCGAGGCTTCGTTTACAACGATGGGTGGCTGGATTTCCTGATAGCCTTTTTTTTCGGCTTCGTCTAAAAAAAAACTAATAAGGGCACGCTGGAGCTTGGCACCTCTGCCTTTATAAACGGGAAAACCTGCTCCGGCGATTTTGGTACCAAGTTCAAAATCGATGATGTCGTACTTTTTTATAAGTTCCCAATGTGGCAAGGCGCCGGGCCCGAGCTGCGGCATCACCCCATGTTCATAGACATTGATATTATCGTCTGCACCGGCACCTTCGGGAACGGGCTCGGCTGGAACGTTGGGGATTAAGAATAATACTTGTTGGAGTTCTTCTTCTACTGATGATAATTGTCTATTCAGTTCGGGAGCGGTCTTTTTCAATTCGGTTGTTTTGATCTTTATTTCTTCCGCCTTTTCTTTCTGCCCCGATTTCATCAGGTTGCCGATCTCTTTTGCCAACATATTGGATTGGGAAAGAACCTCATCGTGTCTTTGTTGGATGTCTTTTCTTTTCTGATCGAGTGCCAATGCCGTATCGACCAATACCTCGGCATCTTTCAATCTTCTTTTCTTCAATCCCCGGATCACTTTCTCGCGTTGGTCGCGTACAATGTGAATCTGCAACATGATTTCTTGCTTCTTTAGTCTGCAAAATTACTGAACCCCCATCACATTTTTTTCGTTACCAATTTGATTCGTATTCAATTTTCGAGTATACTTGCACAGTCAATTCGGCCTTCCCGGCCCTCTGAATAGATAAACTCGGTACTTTCGACCTTCAAATCTTAGAAATCAACGATTCCATGTTTCAGGCTTCTGCACTGAAGACTCCCTTACCTAGGCGAACTTTATCTTAAACACTAATTTTTCAACCTATCTTTCTTAACCCCTCATGTACACCATTGACGACCTGAATGTTAAGCTATTGTCTGAATTAAAAGACTTAGCGGAAGAAATGGGCGTGAAGAACGCCAAGAAACTTGCCAAGCAAGAACTCGTCTACAAAATCCTTGATCAGCAAGCTACCAACGAACCATCACCATCACAAAAAAGAGAGCCTGGCGCAATTCAATCAGAGCCCGAACGCAAACTGCGGCCCCGGAGGCGTGAAAATGTTGCACCTCCCTCGGATGCTCAACCTGAGAAAAGTTTATCCAGCGATGAAATGTTGCGGTCGATAGACATCGACATGGAGAGCAACGTTACCCGTTTTGACGAACAGGCCAAGAGTCCTTCCATCGAGTTTGAAACGACCGTTCAACAGTCCGAAGAAGAACGACCGGCCATGCAAGAAGACCGCTCCGAATACAAGGAAGACCGCCAACAAGGAGGGCAAGGACCTAAACGTGAAACCAACATCAAGGAATTCGATGGCGCCATAACCAACGAGGGAGTCCTTGAAATAATGCAAGACGGTTATGGGTTCCTTCGTTCTTCAGATTACAATTACCTTGCCAGCCCGGATGATATTTATGTATCGCCTTCTCAGATTAAGTTATTTGGATTAAGGACCGGAGATACGGTGCGTGGACAGATTCGTCCGCCTAAGGAAGGAGAAAAATATTTCGCACTGCTGAAAGTGGAAAGCGTGAACGGCAAGACCACCGAGGAAATCCGCGACCGCGTAGCATTTGAATACCTCACCCCCCTCTTCCCTGAAGAAAAGCTGAGACTCAGTACCACACCCGACAATATGTCAACGCGCATTCTGGATTTGTTTTCCCCCATCGGGAAAGGCCAGCGCGGAATGATCGTAGCCCAGCCCAAAACCGGTAAAACGGTATTGCTGAAACACATCGCCAATGCGATCGCCGAAAACCACCCCGAGGTTTATTTGATTGTGTTGTTGATTGACGAACGCCCTGAGGAAGTAACCGACATGGCGCGCAGTGTAAAGGCAGAAGTCATCGCGTCAACATTTGATGAACAAGCCGAAAGGCACGTAAAAGTAGCTTCCATCGTATTGGAAAAAGCCAAACGAATGGTGGAATGCGGTCATGACGTAGTCATTCTGTTGGATTCAATCACCCGGTTAGCCCGGGCCTACAATACCGTTGTCCCTTCTTCGGGAAAAATACTCTCCGGCGGTGTGGATGCCAATGCGTTGCATAAGCCGAAACGTTTCTTTGGTGCTGCGCGCAATGTGGAAAACGGCGGATCGTTGACGATCATCGCGACGGCCTTGATCGATACGGGCTCTAAAATGGACGAAGTGATCTTCGAAGAATTCAAAGGAACCGGCAACATGGAGCTGCAACTCGATCGCAAGTTGTCGAACAAGCGCATTTATCCGGCCATCGACGTTCCGGCTTCCGGCACACGCCGCGAGGAATTGTTGATGAAAGAAGACGAATTGCAACGCGTATGGATTCTGCGCAAGTTTATGGCCGATATGAACTCTAACGAGGCCATGGAATTTGTGCTCAGCAAAATGAAGGGCACGAGAAATAATCAAGAGTTTCTGATCTCCATGAACGGGTAAAATCGGTTTCAGGTTTCAGGTTCCAAGTTACACGTTGCAAGTAAGGCTTTGCCCCCTGCAACGAGCAACCAGCTCCAGTTTATTGTTGGCTCCCTGATTCAGGCTTAGTCCCAACTACCAGAAACTTGAAACCTGTAACCAGTAACTGACTATTTTTTCTCGTGAAATGCACCTTGGAAATCAGGGTTGTCCAGGCGTTTCTGGCGGTCCATCTCCCGCGCCATAATTTGAGCTTCCGCAAATGGAGTCTCTTCAATCTTAATTTCCGCTGGTAACCGCCTTGCCGGAATTTTTTCACGAATCAGTTTTTCTATTTTTTTGATGTAGTACTCTTCTGCCTCCGTAACGAGTGTAATCGCTTTTCCTTCTTGAAAGGCCCTTCCCGTTCGGCCGATGCGGTGTACATAGTCCTCAATCAAATTGGGAACATCAAAGTTGATCACGTGAGAGACTTTTACGACGTCAATGCCACGCGAGGAAACGTCCGTAGATACCAGCACCCGGAGCTGACCGCCTTTAAATTCGTTCACCGCGTTGATTCGGCTATTCTGTCCTTTGTTGGAATGGATTACCCGGGCAGGACCCAGCGATTTACGCTCAATAAATTTAAACACACGGTCCGCTGACTCCTTCGTGCGGGTGAAGACCATGACCCGGTTGTACTCTTCCTTGTTTTGAAGTAGATATTCGAGAAAATGGATTTTCGTTTTCAGGTTAGGAATACGAAAGAGTTCCTGCTCGACCCGCTTGGCCGTCGTG